>Ga0172379_10003602_pt1 | contig 24303 bp, 21 predicted proteins | sample GrowelOW334metaG_FD_119756 | JGI IMG/M metagenome (GOLD analysis project Ga0172379, IMG submission 119756) | Groundwater microbial communities from an aquifer near a municipal landfill in Southern Ontario, Canada - Groundwater well OW334 metaG | ecosystem: Environmental > Aquatic > Deep...
ACAGTAGCCCACCAGCGGATTCAAATCTCTGGGCGATAGCCCGGGCTTTTGAATCCGCCGGCGGGCTGCTAGACGTACCCCCTCCACACCGCACCACAGCCATGGCCGACCGCCATGAGGGCGGCCGCTAACCCGCACAGGACCAGCGCAAGGAGGGAAGCCACGGTCGACATTGTGCCTACATCACAGTAGCCCACCAGCGGATTCAAATCTCTGGGCGATAGCCCGGGCTTTTGAATCCGCCGGCGGGCTGCTATACGTACCCCCTCCACACCGCACCACAGCCATGGCCGACCGCAAGACGATCAACGACCAAAACCTGGAGGCCGCCAAGCGGCTCAAGCAGCAGCTCGGGGACGCCGGCGGGCACCTGGTGATCCTGGCCGAGCTGGCCCCGGAGGCCGGGGCCGCGGACAGCACCGAGCTGCCGGCCGAGCTCCGCCAGCGGCTGGCCGCGGCCGAGGCCGCATACGACGGGGCCGAGCTCGAGCGGGTCCCGACGGCGCTCGGCGAGCTCGCCGGGCTCGCCGCCCGGTGCGCCGACCAGGTCCGCCCGGACCCGACCGAAGGGGCGGCCGAGTCGCGCCGGGTGGCGCTCCTCGAGTCCGCCGACGCCCTCGGGGTCTGCGCCGTGCTCGCCCAGACCGCGCTGGCCGTCCCAGCGCCAGCGCCGGCCAGCGCGGTGCCAGCGCCGGCCAGCGCGGTGCCCCCGGCGGCGCCGGCAGCCTCGGCGGCGCCGGCATATCTGGCGCCGCCCGCAGCGACGCCGGAAACGCTCCGACCACCGTGGCTGATAGCGCCGTTGCCGGCGATGCGGGTCCTAGCGCCACTCTGCCGGCACTTTGCCGTCCTGGCCGCTCATCCGAAGGGGGGCGCGGCCGGAGAGGCAGGGGCGGCAGGGGCGGTCGGGGGGGCCGTCACCCTGGCGACACCGCTCGCCGGGGGCGAGACCGTGGCCCGGACACTTGACAGCATCGCGGATGCCGTCCGCGAGGGCGCCGATACCTTCCGTGAGCGCGGCGTGCCCCCGGCCATAATCGAACTGGCCGAGCGGGCCGTCCGGGCGGCGCCCGCGCAGGCGGGCCACGTCCGGGTGGCGCCCGCGCAGGCGGGCCCCGTCCGGGCGGCGCCCGCGCAGACGGGCCCCGTCCGGGAGGGCCGTCCTGGCGGGCTCGTACTGGTCGATGTGGAGGAGCTGTGGCAGCTGTCGATCGATCTGGAGGAGGTGGGGCTCGCGTGCGGGCGCGAGCGGGCGGCGTCGCGGCAGGCGGACCGGCACTGGTTCGAGCGGCTCGGGATCGCGATGGGCGTCGCAAGCAGCCGGCTGGCGCCGCTGGCCGACGCGCGGGGTATCGTCGCGATCGGCCCGGCGCCCCGCTGATGGGAGAGGATAGTATGGCATGGCGCGCCTTTTGTGCCACACGCCACCCGCAGGCTGGCGGCGCTATTCCTCGGCATCCAGCATGTCCAGCGCCGCCCGCAGGCTGGCGGCAGAGCCCTCCTCGGGCGCGGCCCCCCAGGCCACTTCTGTTTCGATGATCACGATCGCAGCGTTCAGGAACTGGCGGATGGCGGCGGCCTGCCCGGCGGGCCAGCCGAGCCGGGCCGTGCGCTCGGCCAGCCGGCAGGCCCAGCGGCAGGCGGCATCCGGGACCAAGAGCGCGTCCGGAAGGCCGCCAATCACTCGGCTGGCACGGGCCAGCGGGGGCGGGCCAGCGAGCTGGCCCGGAGGCAGCAGCAAGATGCCTGGGAACGCGGCCCCATCGAGCACCACAGTATCCGGGACCGCGACGCCGGGCTGGCGGGCGAGCGCCAGGGCGTTGGCCGGGGTGGAGTTGCGCCACAGCTCGGGATCGTCCAGCCAGCCGGCCTGGTGGCCGGCCGGGGCGGCCGCCGCCCCGATTGGAGCGGCCCGCAGCGCGCCGATCTGGGTGGCCGCCGCGCCGATTAGGGCGGCCTGGTGGCCGGCCGGGGCGGCCCGCAGCGCGCCGCGGAACCAGGTCGAGTCCCGGCCGGCGAGGTCCTCCAGGATCGTTTCCTCGAGGCAGCGCGGGATCGCGTGGCGCAGCGCGGCCAGCCGGCGGCGCGCCGCCGCTGGGGGCGCCCCCAGCGGCTCGTCGGGCGTCAGCCGGGCGGCCCAGACGACATCCGAGGTGAAGTTGAACGGGGGGCGCGCGTCCAGCGCCGGCTGCCAGGGCCCGGCGGCCGAGCCAGGGGTAACGTTCGGCCCCCCGTGGTCGTGGCCGCACCGCCAGAGCTCCCCGAGACGCGGGGCGAGGGGGGCGGTGGGCCCGGCCGAGCACGGCTCGGCCGGGACGGGGCCCGCCCAGACGAGCGCGCGGGGCATGCCCGCGCGGGAGAACGCCGCGGCCGCGCGCGCACAGGCCGGGCCGAAGCGCCGCCCGGTCCGCCGCTGGGCTGCGGCCTGATACGTCGCGCATTTCACGGCCACGCTGCTCCATAGTGGGCGGTCGCGGCAGATCGCGGCGGCCGCCCACACCGCGGGGGCGGGGCCGAGGCGGGCGATGTAGGCGGCATCCCACGGCGGGTCGCCCTGGTTCATGAAGCGCGCGCGGTGGGCCACGACCAGCAGCGCGCAGCCGCTGCCGGGCGCCGGGGTGACCCGCATCCAGGGGACCAGCTCGAGCGCGGCCAGGAGCGCCTCGGGCTCGGGCGCCCAGCCGGCGGCCGCCGCGGTTCGGGCCTCTCTGAGCGGCCTGAGCAGCCCCAGGTTTCTGGCTGCTTCCTGGAAGCCCGCGACGTTGTTTTCGACCGCGGCTGCCACCGCACGGCGTTGCCAATCCGTCATCGCATCTCCTCCGCCTACTGTTCAAAAGCGGCCCCGGGCGGCGGCCCGGACGTGTCAGGCCGCGCCGCCCGGGTCGCTGGCCGCGACGAACGCGGCGGCCAGCATCACGGCCCCCTCGAACGCCGAGGCCGGGCGCCCCCCGGCCGGGTCGCCGGGCCCCCGGCTGATCCCGTGCGGCTCCGAGGGGAGCAGCGCGACGAACGCGTCGCCCACGCTGGCCGGCGCCCAGCCCAGCGCGGCGGCCGCCGCGTCCCGCACGAGCGCCGCCCCGTCCAGCGCCGCCCCGAGCGGGGCGAGCCCGGCGAGCGCAGCCGCGTCCCAGGCGACGACGGTCGGGGCGCGGGTCGTCGCGGCCAGCCACTCGCGCAGCCCGGCCCAGCCGGCACCGCGATGGACCGCGACGGGCTCATCCGACGTCGGCCGGAACGCGAGCGCCCCCAGCTCGGTCCCCCCCTCGGGGGTGCCCAGGACGTGGACGGCGACGTAGACGTCGGTCCGCGGGTGGAGCGGCACGGGATGCCAGGCCCCCGCCGGCCGCCCGGGCGAGCCGGCTTCGACGCTGGCACCCTGGGCGTTGCGCAGCGCGAGGAGGGCGCGGGCCAGGTCATTCAGCTCGGCGCGCCCGAGGCCCCCCTCCGCCGGCCCGAGGACCCGCTCGGCCGTCCCCTCGAGCGAGTTGACCAGGCTGGCCGGGGCATCGCCAGCCAGGGCGGCGTAGGCCGCGGCCTGGGCGACGTGCTGCGCCCGCCCGGCCGCCGCCGCGTGCTTGAGCTCGACGAGCGCGACGACCGCCCCCGCCCCGTCCAGCCGCGCGAAGTCCAGGCGGCCATCGACCTGGCCGACCACGACCGGCGGGGCCGTCGTGGCCCGCGTCCATGGGACCGTCACGGCCATCTCGACGGGGACCTGGAACGCGACCAGGCGGTCGTCGACCACATCCGCCGCCGGATGGGGGTCGGATATCGCCGACGGATGGGGGTCGGATATGCTCGACCCATGGGGGTCGGATATGCTCGACCCATGGGGGTCGGATATCGACCTATGATTGTCGGCGATCTCCGACGGATGGGGGTCGGATATCGCCGGCCGGCCGCTAGTTATCTCGACGACGGAGGCCGATCGGCCGCCGTGTGCTTGGCGGTCGGCAATCGAGAGCGTGGCCAGCCGGCCGGCCGCTTCGTCGACCGGGGCGAACCGGTTGTCAACCATAGGATCGACTGCGGGGCCGATCGCGGCGAGTTGCCCCTCGGTTATCTCTGCGACGGAGGCCGCGCCGGCCCCCTCCCTCGTTTCGTTTCCTCTCGTCTGGGCGGCGAGCCGAAGCGACGCACCGGGCTCCGCCCGGACGGGGGGAGGGGAACTGTCCGGGCGGAGCCCGGGGCGAGGCGAGTAGGCCGCCGTAGGCGGCCGAGCGAGCAGGGCGGCGACCGCGCGGGCGGCGGCGGCGCGGTCGGCCGGGCGGATCGGCTGGGCCGCCAGCCGCTCGGACCGCGTCCACGGGCGCCGGATCGCGGCCGAGAAGTCGATGGCCGCGATCGCGTATTCCGGGTGCGCCGCGAACGCCGCGCAGATCTGGCGGTAGCCGTCCAGGAAGTCGCCGCGACGGCGCGCGTCGTAGACTACCTCGAGCCCGCCGTTCCCTCCCCCCGTCTGGGCGGAGCCCAGGCGGCGCACCCCGAGCTCCTCGAGCGGGCGCCCGGGGAACGCGGCGCTCCCGGCGTGGGCGGCGGGCCGGGGGCGCGGGGCTTGCCAGCCGCCGGCCGGGGCGCACCCCATGGCCGACGCGACGTGGCACTCGACGAGCCGGCCGACGAAGTCGGCGTCGTCGCCGAGGCCGGCGTCGACAAGAAGCGGCGCGAAGCGGCCCAGCGGGTGCGCCGCGGGGGCGGCGCGGGCCCGGCTCTGGACCGCCTCGAGGCGGGCGAGGTCGTCCGCGACGGTCAGCGCGGCAGCCCGCTGGCCGGCGCGGCCGCGCTGACGCCGCCCGACGAGGGCCGGCTCGACCGCGGCGAGCGGGCTCTCGGGGGAGATGCGCCCGGCCAGGACGATGGTGAGCTCGGTCTGCGCGCGCGAGGCGGCGACGAACAGCAGCTTCGCGAGCTCGGCCGGGCGGATGACCTTGGTGAACCCGTACTCGTCCGCGTGGAAGACGACGACGCGGTCGCGCTCGGTCCCCTTGAGCCGGCGCGACGTCCCCACGTTGAAGCCGCGGGGGGCGAGGGTGGCCGCCCCCTCCTCGGCCAGGACGCGGGTCGCGACGCCGGGGGCGAGCTCGTGCGCCCGCTGGCGGAGGGCCGTGACGACCGGGCCCGCGTTGAACTTGCGGACGGTGACCGGCGCGATCGCGTAGGCCGAGGCGGGCGGCCCGGCGCAGAGCGCCTCGGCCGCCGCGATGCCGGCCGCGACGCCGCGCGCCCCGCGCTGGCCGGCGGGCGGGCGCGCGACGAACACGCGGACGGGCGGGCCGGCCGGCGGCCCGGCCGCGATCTGCTCGACGTGGAGCGTCGGGAAGGCGGCGCGGCTGAAGTCGTTGAGCCAGCGCACGATCTGCGGGGTCGACCGGTGGTTGTAGCGCAGCGTCGCGCGCCGGTCGTTCGGGGCGTCGCGCCACAGCCGCGAGAACCACGTCGCCCCCTGGTAGAGCTCCTGGCGCGGGTCGCCCGCGATGACCATGTGCCCAGCGGCGGGGCGCAGCTGGTCGACCAGCGCCTGGCACAGCGCCCCGCAGTCCTGCGCCTCGTCCACGAGCACCCAGTCCCACCGCTCGGTCGGGGCCGGCGGGCGCGTCACCGCGTCCTCGAGCTCGGTCCGGTAGCCCCGGTCGGCCGCCTGGGCTCCGCTCCGGGCTCCGCCCGGGCGGGGGGAGGGAGAACCAACGCCCCCCGCCCCCGCGGCATCGGCTGGGCCCCAGCCGTTCAGCCCCGGCGCCTCCCCGGCCGGGGCGTTATCCTCGGGCGCATCCCGGGCTCCGCCCGGGCGGGGGGACGGGGGCGACTCGGCGGCGCCCTCCGGGGCCTCCCCAGGGTCCGCGGCGCCCTCCGGGGCGTAGAAATTGTCCGCGGCGTCCCCGCTCCCGGTGGCGACCCCGGCGTCCGCGCAAGGGGCGATGCGGGACCAGTGGGCGTATTTGTTGAACGTGACCGCGTAGCACCCGGCCCCGGGGGCGGCGATCCGGCGCTTGTCGGCCGGCTCGACCCCGTTCGCGCGGAGGTGCCCGAGGAAGATCTCCTCGGCGTGGACGTTGTAGGCGAGCATCAACACGCTGGCGGCCGGCCGGTCGCGCAGCGCCGCGGCCGCCAGCGCGCAGAGCGTCGTCGTCTTGCCGGCGCCCGGGCCCGCCGAGACGACGAGCTCCGGCTCGCCGCGCCGCGCGAGCAGCGCGGCCTGGTCCGGGTCGAGGTGGACCGCCCGGTCCCCCGGGCCGGCTGCGGCATCGGCTGCGCCTGCCCCGGCACCGGCCGCTGCGGCGGCCACGTTGCCGGCCACGTTGCCGGCCGCGTTGCCGGCCGCGTTGCCGGCCGCGTTGCCGGCCGCGTTGCCGGCCGCGTTGCCGGCCGCGTTGCCGGCCGCGTTGCCGGCCACGTTGCCAGCCACGTTGTCGGCCGGGGCAGGCGCAGCCGGTGCGGCGGGGGGCAGCACGACTGGGAGGGCGGCGGGGACCGGGCGGGCCGGGCCGCGCAGCACGAGGTCGGCGAGGCCCCCGCGCGTCCGGCGGGAGAGCGCGTCCCCGCGGCCGTAGCCCAGGACGCGGGCGCGGGCGAGCAGCTCGTCCCGCCCGGCCGGCGCGAGGGTGGCGCGGGCGACGCGCTGGCGCGCGGCGGCGGCCCGGTCCGCGTCGGTCAGCGGCCCGGCCGCCGCGCGGAGCTCGGCGGGGCCGAGCGCCCAGAGCCGCGCCTCGTCCAGCGGGCAGCGGTGGGCCAGCGCGGCCAGGACCAGGTCCTCCCTCGGGACTTCTCGGGCAGCCGGTGCGGCCCCGGCCGGCCCGCCGCCAGTGCCGACGCCGTCTGCCATGATCCGGCTGGCGGCCGGTTCAAATCCAGCCCAGCTGCCCAGCGCAGTGGTAGACGGCAAAACGAGACATCGGGCGCCTGGCCTCAGGCGCCCGGTCCGGGCTGGATCGAGCGGTGCTACGTCTGCCGGGCGCGAGCCCAGGCGACGAGCCGGCCGTAGCACTCGCGGGCGGCGTCCGTCGCCGGCGTGGCCGTCAGGTAGTATTCCCAGAGGCCGCTGTTATTGTCGTAGCTGTCCGGGCCGCCCTTGAGATTGATCGTGCCCGGCTTCACGCCCGCGACCCCGTAGCCGACGACCGGGCGGAACCCGCGGGCGGCGAAGACCTGGGCGGCGAGCAGCATGGCGTAGCCGGCGCTGCGGTCGGACGTCCGGCCATTGAGGACCATGTGCCCGCGCGGGTAGTCGGCCCAGCAGAAAGTTGGCAGGGAGATCAGGACGGGCGGCGTGGCGCGGGGGTCCACGGCCCGGCCCTCGACCGTTTGCACGTCCCACCCCCCGTCCTCGGCGACGTGCGGCGGGGCGGGGCCGTCGAGCGCGGCGGGCTCGCCGTCGATGAACCGGGCCAGCCGGCCGATGTAGACCGCGTGCGCGTCCATCCCGACGCGGATCTCGGCGTTCATCGCCGCCACGAACTGCTCGCGCAGGTCGCCGTCCGGGATGTCCGCGGCGGCCGCCGCGACCGCGGGGGGGAGGGCGGGCTGGGGCTGGGTTTGGGGCGGGGCGTTCTGGGGCGGAGTCTGCATCTGCGAAGTTCTGTTTCAAGACGCGGGCGGAGCTTGCCGCTGTGATTAAGCCGGCGGACGATTCAAAAGCCGACGCCCCGTTGGAGCTCAGGCGGACTCGGCGGGAGCGGGCGCAACGCGGATCCAAGCGACGAGCCGGTCGTAGCACGCGCGGGCGGCGTCCGTCGTCGGCGTGGCCGTCAGGCCGTAGACCCAAGAATTGTGCTCGCCTTCGCGCCGGTCCGGGGCGTCCTGAAAGCTCAACACGCTGACTGTACCGGGCTCTGTGTGGTCCACGACCCCATATCCGACGGTGGTGCTGAACCCGCGGGACTGGAAGACCGGCTCGGCGAGCATCGCGGCGTATCCGGCGACGCGGTCGGACGTCCGGCCGACGAGGCCCGAATGGCCGAGCGGGCCGCCGGACCACCAGAAGGTCGGCAAAGTGATCAGGACGGGTGGCTTGGCGGAGGGCGTGCTGGCGTGATCGTCGAGGAGCCGCATTTCCCACGCCCCGTCCTCGACGATGTGCGTCAGCGCGGGGCCGCCGATCTCGTCGCCGTCAAGGAATTTTGCCAGCCGAAGGTTGTAGGTCTCCTGCGCATCCATCCCGGCGCGCATCTCGTCGTTCGCCGCCGCCACGAGCTGCTCGCGTAGGCCGGGTGCCACCGAACGAAGTTCTGGCTCCGCCCGGGCGGGGGAAGGGGCAGTCTGGAGGGCAGTCTGGGCCTGCATCTGCGAGATTGTGTTTCAAGACGCGGGCGGAGCCTGCCGTGATTAAGCTGGCGGGCGGTTCAAAAGTGAACGTTCTATCGGCGCTCAGGCGGACTCGGCGGGCGCAGCGGATTCGGCGGGAGCGGCGGATTCAGTGGGCGCGGGCGCAGCGCGGATCCGGGCGGCGGTCTCGGCGCGGATCCGGGCGACGAGCCGGGCGTAGCACTCGAGGGCGGCGTCCGTCGCCGGCGTGGCCGTCAGGCCGAAGACCCAGGTATCGCGCTCGCCTTCGCACCGGTCCGGGGAGTCCTGGAAGTTCAGCAGGCTGACCGTGCCGGGCTCCGTGCGGTCGACGTCCCCGTATCCGATGTCGGTGCTGAACCCGCGGGATTGGAAGACCGGCTCGGCGAGCATCGCGGCGTATCCGGCGACGCGGTCGGACGTCCGGCCGTTGAGGACGGGCCGGCCACGCGGGCCGCCGGACCACCAGAAGGTCGGTAGGGTGATCAGGACCGGCGGATTCGCGGACGGGGGCGCAATCGTGCTATCAAGGACCCGCAGCTCCCACGGCCCGTCTTCGACGATGTGCGCCCCCGGGCTCCGCCCGGACGGGGAGAGGAGGGAACGGCCGTCGGGCCGCCCAAATTCGGCTATGATCGACAGGGGCAGGCCCTCGAGCCGCCCGCCGTCGAGGAACTGCCCCAGACGATAGTTGTAAATCTCCTGCGCATCCATCCCGGCGCGCATCTCGTCGTTCATCGCCGCCACGAACTGCTCGCGTATGCTGAGCGCTGCGGGCACCGCGGGCACCGCGAGGGAAGGGACAGTCGCTTGCATCTGCGTATTTTGTTATCCTAGCGAAGGGGCGGCTGTGGGGATCGGGCTGGCGGGCCGTTCAATTTCGTCCGCGCTGGTTATCCAGGAGAGCAGCCGCAGCAGCGCCCGGATGTCCGCGTCGGCGGCCTCGGGGCGCTGGCGGCGGGTGCGCCACAGCGTCGCCAGGTTGGTGATTCCCATCTCGACGATGCGGTTGGCGGTTGCCACCTGCCGACTGCCGAGCGCGTCATCGATATTGATGGTCGACGTCGCAACAGATGCGCCCGGCCGTTTCAGGGCGGCGCCGAGTATGTTCACGGCGGCCGCGTCTACGACCGCCAGATCGGCGATCATCTGCGGGCGCCAGCCCGGGATGCGCCCCCCGGCCAGCGCCTGCGAGAGGGGGCCCGAGCCCAATGCGAGCTGGTCGCCCATCGGCAGCCCGCCCCGCGCCAGCGCCAGGACGTCGGCCACGCTCGACGCCTCCAGCGCCAGCCGGGCGCCCATGGGCGCGCACTGTTCCGGCGGGCCGCCCCATACTTGGCGCGGCGCGATCCCGCAGGGCACCGCGCGGATGGTCCGCGCCAGCGCGGTTATCGCAGCGAGGTGCCCCGGCAGCAGCTTGACGACCGTCCGCGCCCGATAGAACAGGTTGTCGACCACGATGCTGCGGTTGATATCATGGTCGATATCAACCGCAGCATCGTGGTCGACGGTCGCGCAGCCCGACGCGACGAGCGCCGCCGTGCGGCGGGCGTCGTGCGACAGCGACCACGCGAACGCCCTGGCCAACGCCCTGGGGGCCGACCAAATAGGGGGGAGCAGCGGCCAGAAGGGCCAGAAGGGCCGGGACGGCGCGCCGTCTCTCCGCAGGGGATTATCCCGGCCAGCCGACCCCGGCACCTCGTGGTGGATCCTGCCGCCCACGCCGTGGACTGCCCGCACCTCTTCCGGGCCGAGCTGGCCGAGTGTGCCGGGCACTATCCACGTTCTGTACCCGTTTCGGCAGATCTCCGCGACCGCCCGGGCCGCCCGGATGCCCGGGCGGCGGCTGAGCTGGCGCAGCCTACTGGCCCAGCCCCGGTCGCCGCGGTGTAGCGCGGCGTGGCAGTCCGCGCCCACCCGTCGATCCCAGGTGCTCGCGACGCCGACGCGCGATGTGTGGGCAGCCAGCAGCGCGGTCTCCACGCGCCCAGCATCGATCGCCGCGTTGGTCAGGCGAGTGCTGGCCAGCGTCCATTCCCAGCCGCCGACGGCCGCCAGCGCGACGGGGTCCCCGGTTACGACGCCGCGCACCGCCCGCGCGATCCCCGCGGCCGATTCGGCCAGCCGCCCCATTTCAGCGGCGCGCCCGGCCCGGAACGCATCCCGGAGGGCCCCGCCGTTGGCCCCGCCGTTGGCCCCGCCATTGGCCCCGCTATTGGCCCCACCACCGGTGGCATCTTCCATGGTGTTGGCCAGCCGGGCGATTCAAAAGAGCTCAGCCCAATCGATCTGGCCGGCAAGGCAGGCCGGATGGATTTATTCGGCCAGCGCGTCGTGGTCGGCGCCCTCCAGCGAGGAGAGCAGTCGCAGCAGCGCCCGCCTGGTCTTGGCCGATTCCTCAGACGCGTATGCCCGCTTGTCATCCGCGGATCGCAGGGCCGTGTAGCACTCGGCCATGATGTTGTGGGCCGCTATCGTTCAGCCCCGATGATCCTGGCCGAGAGCAGCTGCGAGAGGCGCAGGAGGGGGATCCAGGGCTGGTCGCTCCTCCAGTCCACGGCGCGCCCCCCGGTCTGAGTGACGATCATGCTCAGGGTGGTCCAGCAGGATCCGGCGAGGCGGCGGGCGTCCGCCAGCGCCAGTTCCGGCAACGCGTCGGGCTGGCTCTCGAGCAGCCGCGTGGCCGCCACGGCGAGCCGCCCGCTACACGGCCGGCCGTCGCAATAGAACCGCAACCCGGGAGCCGCGCGGCGGACCGCCGCCCCGTCGGCGGCCAGGGCCCCGGCCAGCGTCTCGAACAGCGCCCCCTCGCGCACGTAGACCCGCGCCCCAGCGAGCGCCCCAGTGAGCGCCCCGGCGCCGAGGATCGCGAGGACATCGCCGCGGGTTCGGGCGTTGTCGGCCAGGATCTCCAAATAAACGGGGTCCTGCGGCGCGATCCGGCGGAGGAGCGCGACGGCCGGCCGGAAGGCTGCCGCGAAGCCCGCCATGCCCTCCGCGAACCGGCGGATCAAATCCCCGCCCGTGGGCCGGATCGCCCCGTGCCGCCACGCGAGCAGCACGGTCCGCACGGCGCTCCGCTTGAAGGCCGACGGCCCCGTCATCGTGGCCGACAAGGACGAGGATAGCACGTAGTCCGCCCGCTGGGCGGCGGCCGACGCTGGCGAATCCATCGCGGCCTCGGCCGCCGACGCAGTGGGGTAGCCGCGCGGCCACAGCCCCACGAGCCGTCGGACGGTGGCGCGCCCCGTGGCCTGCCACGGCATGCCGTGCGGGAGGAGGGCCGCCGCCGGCACCGGGTCGCGCTCCGGTCGCCCGGGAAGCGGCCGGCACATTCCATATGCGCGGATCGTGTGAACGTCGACGTCAGAATTGGTTGGATCGTGATAGAACGAGGACCGCGCTCGCCGATTCCATCCAGAGCACCATATGCGGAGCGCGGCCTCCACCGTCCACTGGTTGCCGTCCCCGACGCGGCCGCTGTATGTTATGCCCTCCATGGCGCCAGGATCCGCAGCCGCGCCGTTCAAAAGCGGCCGGGTCTGACCCGACCAGGTCACGCCGGGCCTGGCCCAGTTAGGTCACGCCGGGCCTAACCCGACCGGGTCAGCTTTGTTCGATGACCCGACCGGGTCAGCGTTGTTCGATAATCTGATCGACCGTCTGGCGCAGATCGGCAGTCTGGCGCAGCAGCTCGCGGACGGAGCCGGGCCCCAGCGATACCAGCGTCGCCCAGGCTCCGATCACCTTCGCGCCCTCCACCAGCTGGTCGTCATCCAGTCTATCGGCCAAGTCGTCGACAGCGGCCGCGCTGTCCTCCAGGTCGGTTATGTCTGTCAGGATGGCGTCCACCGTCGAATATTTGGTCCCTTTCAGAGAAGTCTGGCGGGCCCGCCCGTGGAAATCCGGGCCGAACAATGCGCCGAGCATCCGGGCGACGTCCCGGGCCGCGGCCGCCGCGTCGTGGGCCTCGAGCTCTACCAGCGCCAGCATCTGGCAGACCAGCGGGTCGAGCCGCCGGCCAGGGGTCGGCGTGGCATGGTACCGGAACCGGTACCGCCAGGTGCGAACCTGGGCCATTTCTGATCGTCCCGGGGCGCATTCAAACGCGTTGGGTTGCGTGGTGGGTTGCGTGCTGGGTTGCGTGCTGGGTTATGTATCGTGGCCCGGCGCCTGTCCGATGCCGCCCGCGCCGTCGGCGTCGCCGCCCGTGCCAGCAGGGGCCTCCGCGGCCGCGCCGGCGCCGACCGCGTCGCCAGCGCCGACCGCGTCGCCAGCGCCGGCCGCGTCGCCAGCGCCGACCGCGTCGCCAGCGCCGACGCCGTGGGCGGGCAGCGGCGAGATCCAGTCCAGGATCGCGCGCGCGTCTCCTTCGGAACAACCGGCCGGGGCCAGCGACCCGAGGACGGCGCCGGTCTCCAGCGCCTCCTCCACGCTTCGGCCAAACGGCTGGGCGAGCAGCCGCGACGCGACCTCCAACGCCGCCCACTCGTTCCGTCCTCGTATCACGAGCATCGCGTAGACGAGGGCGACGAACGCGGCCCGCTCGGCGCCGAACTGCCAGACGCGGCCGGCCGGCCACCACCCGGGCCGGCCGTGGATCGTCAGGTCGAGTGATATTTTGCGTGTAGCTATGGCGTTTGGATAATCTAGCATCACCATCGCCCAGCTGCCCTCGATTGAGACATAGATCGGCCCCTGATTCTCGTGAACATTGACGTCGCATTTGATGCCGAAATGCTGGGGGGGTTCCAGAGGGGGGACGCCGGGCCGGTGGAGGACGGGCTGATAATTCCAGCGGATAGAGTAGGCGCTGTGATTTTGGCTGACCTCGAGGGGCTGGACGTAAAGCCGCCGGCTGTTGGCGGTGAAGACGTGGTAGAGTGGCCCGGGATCCCCCCGCCCGGGATCCCCCCGCCCGGGTGGAGCCCGGGCCGCGGTGCTGGCTGCGGCGCCCATCCGGCCAGTCGTAATCCGGCCAGTCGCAATCCGGCCAGTCGTAATCCGGCCAGTCGTAATCCGGCGGTGCCAGATTCAAAAGCGTCAGATCACCGGCCCCCACATCCCGCTGTCCGGCCGCCGGGCCGGCGGCCGGATCGGGTCGCCGGGCCGCGGGTCGCCGGGCCGCGCCCCCCGGTCCGAGAGCCAGGCGGCGAGGGCCTCGGGGTCCGGGCAGCCGGCGATCCGGACGGCGGTGAGCGTGTCGGCCGGGCGGCGCCCGGTCGCGCCGCTCAGCGCGGCCTGCGCCCCGGCCGCGAGCGCCGCCCCCCACGGGCGCCCCCGCGCGGCCGCCCAGGCCGCGATGCCGGCCGCGTCGGCGACGCGGCGTCCGAGCTCGTGCGATTCGAGCTCGGGGCACGCCCAGTTGACGCACGAGCCGGCCGGCATCTTGGCCGCGATGCGCACGAGCGGGGACGTGTGGGCGACGTGCGCGAGCCGGCCGCGCGCCAGCTCGAGGCAGTAGCCGGGCGGCGCCAGCGTGCGCCAGACGTCGACCGTGGCGCCGAACACGAACGACGTAAGCTCCGGGCGCTCTGCGGCGAACTCCCAGCTGACCGCGAACCGGTCGGCGGGCGGGTCGCCGAGCCCGGGCGCGATCCGCTCCCTTCGGATGACCCGCATGAATCCCCCGCAGCGCTCGACTGTGGTCCAGCTGGACAATTGGCCCCCCATCAGTGCAAGCCCCCGGCCGATTCAAATCCTCGCGAGGGCCGAAGGCCCTCGCTGCTCGCCTCGATCAGGGCATAAACACCACGAGCTGATGATTCCGGGCGAGCGCGGCGGCCCCCGCACCGGTGATCTGGCCGCAGTAGCGCAGACCGAGCGACGCGAGCCGCGAGGCCCGGGCGAGCGCGTCGGCGCCCACGTCGGTGATCCGGCCGCACCCGCTCAGCTCGAGCGACGTGAGCCGCGGGGCTCGGGCGAGCGCGGCGGCCCCCGCGTCGGTGATCCGCTCGCAGTAGCTCAGGTCGAGCAATGCGAGACATGGGGCCTGGGCGAGCGCGGTGGCGCCCGCGTCGGTGATCTGGACACAGTGGCGCAGGACGAGCCACGCGAGGCATGGAGCCCGGGCGAGCGCGGCGGCTCCCGCGTCGGTGATCTGGACACAGTGGCTCAGGTCGAGCCACGCGAGGCATGGGGCGCGGGCGAGCGCGGCGGCCCCCGTGTCGGTGAGTAGGGCGCGCCTGCTCAGGTTGCAACTGTTCAGGTCGAGCGTCGTGAGCCGCGGGGCCCGGGCAAGCGCGGCGGCCCCCGCGTCGGTGATCCGGCCGCAGCTCAGGTCGAGCTCTGTGAGCCGCGGGGCCCGGGCGAGCGCGGCGGCCCCCGCGTCGGTGATCCGCTCGCAGTAGCTCAGGCCGAGCTTCGTGAGCTGTGGGGCCCGGGCGAGCGCGGCGGCCCCCGCGTCGGTGATCCGCTCGCAGCAGCTCAGCTCGAGCGCCGCGAGCCGCGGGGCCTGGGCGAGCGCGGCGGCCCCCGCGTCGGTGATCCGCTCGCAGTGGCTCAGGTCGAGCGATGTGAAATATTGAGCCCGGGCGAGCGCGGCGGCCCCCGCGTCGGTGATCTGGCCGCAGTTCAGGCTGATCGACGTGAGCCGCGGAGCCCGGGCGAGCGCGGCGCCCCCCGCGTCGGTGATCCGGCCGCAGTTGAGCAGATTGAGCGACATGAGCCGCGGGGCGCGGGCGAGCGCGGCGGCCCCCGCGTCGGTGATATGGTCGCAACCGCGCAGGGTGAGCGACTCGAGCCGCGGGGCGCTGGCGAGCGCGGCGGCCCCCGCGTCGGTGATCCCGCCGCAGTAGCGCTGATCGAGCGCCGCGAGCCGCGGGGCGTGGGCGAGCACGGCGGCCTCCGCGTCGGTGAACGGGCCGTGCCAGTTCATGTCAAGCAGCACGAGACGCGGATCCCGGGCGACGCGCGCCACGTCGACAAAGCGGCCATAGCGCATACTGAGCGCCGCGAGCTGCGGGGCCCGGGCGAGCGCGGCGGCCGCGGCGACGTTCCGCCCGAGAGCAGCGTCCTGCCATTCCCGGACGTTCCCGCGGCGCGAGCCGCGCCGCCGAACGGGACGCGGGGGAATTGGCGGGGCAGCAACGAAAGCAAAGCTCGGCGGGTCCATGGCGATTGGCGACCGCGACAATTCAAAAGCACTCGCGGGGTATCTACGTCCAGCGCGGTGGTCTAGAGGATGGCGCAGCCGGGCCGCGCGCCAGTCTGCCTCAAATATGACTAATATTGATCAGGCCATGCTTGCTGCGAGCTGCGGGTTCCGGGCAAGCGCGGCGGCCCCCGCGTCGGTGATCTGGTCGCACCGGCGCAGATCGAGCGTTGCGAGCCGGGGGGCCCGGGCAAGGGCGCCGGCCCCCGCGTCGGTGATCTGGCCGCAGTTGCTCAGAGTGAGCGATGCGAGCCGCGGGGCCCGGGCGAGCGCGGCGGCCCCCGCGTCGGTGATCTGGTAGCAGTAACTCAGGTCGAGCGCTGCGAGCCGTGGGGTTCGGGCGAGGGCGGCGGCCCCCGCGTCGGTGATCTGGCGGCATTCGCCCAGGTTGAGCATCGTAAGCTGCGGGGCCCGGGCGAGCGCGGCGGCCCCCGCGTCGGTGATATGGCCGCAGTTGCGCAGGTTGAGCGTCGTGAGCTGCGGGGCCAGGGCGAGCGCGGCGGCCCCCGCGTCGGTGAGCTGGGCGCAGTCGCTCAGGTCGAGCGTCGTGAGCTGCGGGGCCCGGGCGAGCGCGGCGGCCCCCGCGTCGGTGAGCTGGTAGCAGAAGTTCAGGTAGAGCTTCGTGAGCTGTGGGGTCCGGGCGAGCGCGGCGGCCCCCGCGTCGGTGATCTGGCTGCAGCAGCACAGGTCGAGCGACGCGAGCCGCGGAGCGCGGGCCAGCACGGCTGCCCCAGCGTCGGTGATCTGGCCGCAGTTGCCCAGGTCGAGCGTCGTGAGCCACGGGGCTTGGGCGAGCGCGGCGGCCCCCGCGTCGGTGATCCGGTCGCAGCCGTGCAGGTCGAGCGTTGTGAGTTGCGGGGCCCGGGCGAGCGCGGTGGCCCCCGCGTTGGTGATCTGGTAGCAGTTGCTCAGGTCGAGCGTCGTGAGCTGCGGGGCCCGGGCCAGGGCGGCGGCCCCCGCGTCGGTGATCTGGCCGCAGAAGCTCAGGTTAAGCGACGTAAATTGCGGGGCCCGGGCCAGGGCGGCGGCCCCCGCGTCGGTGATCTGGCCGCAGAAGCCCAGGCCGAGCGTCGTGAGCTGCGGGGCCCGGGCGAACGCGCTGGCCCCCGCGTCAGTGATCTGGTCGCACCAGCCCAGCTCGAGCGTCGTGAGTTGCGGGGCCCGGGCCAGGGCGGCGGCCCCCGCGTCGGTGATCCGGTCGCACCGGCGCAGGACGAGCGATGTGAGCCGCGGGGCCCGGGTGAGCGCGGCGGCCCCCGCGTCGGTGATCTGGCGGCCGCTCAGATCGAGCGACGTGAGCTGAGGGGCCCGGGCGAGCGCGGCGGCCGCGGCGACGTTCCGCCCGAGGGCGGCGTCCCGCCACGCCCGGACGTTCCCGCGGCGCGAGCCGAGCCGCCGGACGGGGCGCGGGGGCGCCGGCGGGACGGCCGCGAACGCGAAGCCCGGCGGGTCCATAGCCGCCAGCGGGTCCATGGTGGCAGATATGATCAGCCTCCACTGATATTCAAAAGCGCCGGGGCGGCGCGCGTTCAACGGGGTCAGTTTACCGTCGTAGGCAGAACGTTACGAGCCGCGGGGCCCGGGCGAGCTCGGCGGCCCCCGCGTCGGTGATCTGGCAGCAGTCGCCCAGCTCGAGCGACGTGAGCCGCGGGGCTCGGGCGAGCGCGGCGGCGCCCGCGTCGGTGATCAGGCGGCAGTTGCTCAGCTTGAGCGACGTGAGCCACGGGGCTTGGGCGAGCGCGGCGGCCCCCGCGTCGGTGATCTGGACACAGCGGCGCAGGTTGAGTGTCGTGAGCGACGGGGCCCGGGCGAGCGCGGTGGCCCCCGCGTTGGTGATCTGGTAGCAGTTGCTCAGGTCGAGCGTCGTGAGCTGCGGGGCCCGGGCGAGCGCGGCGGCCCCCGCGTCGGTGATCTGGACGCAGAAGCGCAGGTCGAGAGTCGTGAGCTGCGGGGCCCGGGCGAGCGCGGCGGCCCCCGCGTCGGTGATCTGGACGCAGAAGCCCAGGACGAGCGACGCGAGCCGCGGGGCCCGGGCGAGCGCGGCGGCCCCCGCGTCGGTGATCAGGCGGCAGTTGCTCAGCTTGAGCGTCGTGAGCCGCGGAGCCTGGGCGAGCGCGGCGGCCCCCGCGTCGGTGATCCGCTCGCAGTAGCTCAGGCCGAGCTTCGTGAGCCGCGGAGCCCGGGCGAGCGCGGCGGCCCCCGCGTCGGTGATCCGTTCGCAGCAGCTCAGCTCGAGCGCCGTAAGCTGTGGGGCCCGGGCGAGCGCGGCGGCCGCGGCGACGTTCCGTCCGAGGGCGGCGTCCTGCCATTCCCGGACATTCCCGCGGCGCGAGCCACGCCGCCGGACGGGACGCGGGGGAATTGGCGGGGCAGCAGCGAACGCGAAGCCGGGTGGCTCCATAGCCGCCGGCGGGTCCATAACGATCGGCGGCCGCGGCGGTTCAAAAGTGCCGCGACGCGCCCGACTGCGGCGATCGGCCTGCGCGACCGTCCAGAGGGGAGCGCAGCCCGCGCGCCGGGCCGGGCCGGGCCCCGTCCAGACAGGGGAGCAGGCTCGGGCTACACGCCGGGGCACACCGCCCGCGCCTGCGCGGCGAGCGCGCGGGCGTCCGGGAGGGCGCCGGAGTTGTCCACCAGGAGCTGCGGGACCCCGGGCATCTCCCCCTCGAGGACCGCGTAGGCGGCGTCCAGCCGCTCGAGGTAGGCGAGGTCGATCGACGCCTCCATCCGGCGCCCCCGCAGCCGGATCCGCGCCAGGCAGGTGGCCGGGGGGGTGGCGACGCGGACGACGAGGTCGGGGCGGGGGATCAGCCGGGTGACCATCCGCAGCAGCCCGGCGTGGACCGCCCGCTCGTCCTCGGTGAGCGCCCCGCCGTCGCGCAGCACGCGGGCGAACGCGAGGTCCTCCTCGATCGAGCGGGCGAGGACGACCGTCCCGCCCGCCGCGAGCTGCGGCTGGACGGCGTCGAGGTACTGGCCGAGGCGGAACTCGAGCAGCCGGAACTGGAGCGTCGCGGCCGAGTGCGTCTCGGCCAGCCGGCCGGCCGCCATGTCCGCGTAGAACCGGGCGAGCTGCGGGCTGTCGAGCGTCGGCTCGTCCAGCGCCGCGCCGCCGAGCCCCTCGGCCAGCCGGCCGGCCACGGTCGTCTTCCCGGCGCCGATCAGCCCGGTGACGACGACGAGCGGCATCGCGATACCCCGCCGGGCCGGTTCAAAACCGCCGCCCCGCCCGCCGCAACCCCGCCGCTGCCCCACCTATTGCGCGTAGCCCGCCGGCACGGCCCGGGTCGTGCCGGACGCGTAGCCCGCCGGCACGGCCCAGGCCGCGCCGGTGAACTGCGCGCGGCTCTCCTTCGGGTCCGGGGCGGGCGTGCCGAGCGGGTACGGCGCCCCGCGGGCCGCGCACTCCGCGAGCAGGCACAGGCTGCGGATCTCGGCGCCGGCCCGGAAAGCCATCGAGCAGATCCAGGCGTCCTGCTTGAGGGCGCCCTGCGCCGAGGCATCCGGCCGGATCGCGATCCCGCGCTGGTCGACGAGGATGTCGTAGATCAGCTCGGCGGCGGCGAGCGCCTCGTTGGCCACGCCGGCACGCGCCTCGCCGGCACGCGCCTCGCCGGCCACGCCGCCGAGCTGGCCCACGGCGAGCCGGGCCCTGCGGATGTGCCGGTGCGCCTACTGCCCGCGCCTGGCGCGGCGCCCCATCTGCTGCGAGTTCAGATACTCCAGCGTCGCCTCGCTCACGCGATTCGGCGCGCGAGCGCGGTCCAGCGGCGCGCTCACGTAGTCCGGCGGCGAGTTCATACCGTTTGCTGTAGTCCGGAGTGGTCCAACGTGGTCCAACGTGGTCCAACGTGGTCCGATGTGGCCCGACGACGAAGTATGGTGTGTAGCATCCCGGTGAATTCAAAAGCGACGCCCGCGCAACATGCGCCGCCAATTCACAACCTGTTTACATTCCGGTCCACACGCCGGTTCACGCCCGCGTCGCTTGGACCGCCTGAAACTCGGCCGCGACGATCCGGATGTCCACCGAGGCCGCGACCGTCAGGTCCCAGTCGCCCCCCAGCCGCTGGGCGAGCACGTGCGCCCGCTCTCCCAGGTATCGGGCCCGGTTCGCGGCCTGCGGGCGGCCGGCGGCCGCGAGGGCCGCGGCCAGCTGCCCGGCGGCGGCCAGCGTCTCGTCGGCCAGCGCCTGGCCGTCGGCCGGCGTCATGCTGGCCTGGTTGGCCGCGCAGCGCAGGGCCAGCACGGTCCGGCCGTCGACCTCCCGGCTCGCCAGCTCGCAGTCGTCGAGCGCGTCCCCGAAGGCGTCGGAGATCGTGCTGCGCATGGCGTCCATCTCCTCCCGCGCGGCCGCTGCCGGCAGGTCGAGGGCGATGCCGATGCGCACGGCCTCGTCGTGTGCGCGGACCGCGGCCTGGGCCGAGTCGATGAAGGGGGCCGCCAGATCGTCCTTCTTCCACATCCCGGCATAGATCTGGGCGTGGGAGATCTTCTCGCGCGCCATCCCCGACCCGGTCGCGCCCCGGCGCGCGGCGGTATCGGCCTCGTCGTGGACCATGCGGATGCGGCTCGCGTCGGAAATAGTGGCGTCCGCGGTGGTTGTAGCGTCCATAGTTGATGATACGATCGTTGGCTGATCGATAGCAGATGGCTTGGAATCGTGGTTCTGCGGGAATACAGGCCCCCGGCGGATTCAAATTTGCGGCCGGGCAAAAGGACTGTTTTGCCACCGCGCCAGCCTACATAGCAGTCCGGGCTCCGCCCCGGGCTCCGCCCGGAACGGGGGGAGCTGCGAAGCAACGGGGGGAGGGTGCGGGCTGGGCCGCTTCCCCTTCGGGCCGCTCGGCCTCGGCCGGGGCCTCGCCCCGGGCTCCGCCCGGACGGGGGGAGCTGCGGGAGCAACGGGGGGAGAGCTCGGGCTGCCGCTCGCAATAGTACGGGATCCACTTCGCCCCGAAGTCGTCTTGCGTCATCGTCTGGTAGTCGCGGACGATGGCCCGGTGGCCTCGCTCGGCTTCCTCGGCGTTCGCATAGTTCGCAACGATTTCACGGCAGGCCATTGTTTCCCAGCCAGCATCGGGAGTACAGCGGGTATCGATGCGGGTCGTGGCGCCGTATGGCGCGATCGCCGTCTCGTCTAGAGCCCGCGTCGCCTCGATTTCCATCGAGCGCGCCATGCGCATGCTCCACGCGGCCCAGTCGGCGTCGGAGCCGCCCAGCGGCGGGGGGCACCTCAAGTTGAACGGGGTGTCCACCGAGGCTGTGACGTCCATAACGGGTGCGGCGTCCATAGCGGGTGTGGTGTCCATAGTTGTCTGTTAGCAGACAGTTTGGGATCGCGGTTCTGCGGGAATACAGGCCCTCGGCGGATTCAAATCCGCGGCCGGCCAAAACAGCCCAATGACGGGCCGCCGGCCGTTATGCCCTGGGCTCCGCTCGGACGTCTGCGGCGGCCTGGGCGGGGGGAAGGAGGGCGGCGAGCGCGGCGTAGTCGAGGGCGAGCTCGGCGCGGGAGTGGCGCTCGAGGATGACGGGCGCGCCGAGGCGCGCGGCGCAGTCGAGCACGGCGGCGGCCCCGCTCTCGAGCGGGGGGACCCCGCGCCAGATCGAGCCGCGGAAGAGCGGGGCGTGCCGGTCGATCCCGGAGCCGCAGGCGGCGTCCAGGTCGTTGAGGTGGAACGCGATGCGCCCGCCGAGCGGGGCGACGTGCTCGGCCCGCCGGAGCCAGTCGTCCGCCTCGGCGTACGTCCGCAGGCAGGCGCCGGACGACGCGAGGTGGGCCGTGTCGACGACGACCCACGGGGCGGCGCCCCCCTGCGGGAGCCCGGCGAACAGCTCGGCCAGCCCCTCCGGGGTCGCGAGTGGCGGAGGGCGGCCTCCGACCGGCCGGTCCGCCTCGATCTCGAGGGCCAGCCGCGTTCCGGCGGCTTCGCCGCCGGTCCCACCGCCCCCTCCCCCCGTCCGGGCTCCGCCCGGAGCTCGCATAGCCCGGGTGAGGAGGTCGGGGAAGACGCGCCAGACCGTGCGGCGCGACTCCTCGCCCCCGTCGCGCGGGAGGTGGACGGCCAGCAGCCCGATGCCGGCCGCCTCGCAGAGCTCGGCCTCGTGCCGGACGGCGGCGGCCCCGCGCGCCCCCGTGCTCCACGGCTGGGCGACGTAGGCGGCGTGGGCCAGGACGGCCAGCCCGCTGGCCCCGAGGTAGGCGCGGGTCGCGGCGAGCTCGGCCGGCGAGCGGAACCCGTCGTTCGCGCGGAGGTTGCGCGGGCCGGACGGGAAGAACGCGACGGCCCCGATCTCGACCCCGGCCGCGCGGGCCTCGGCCCGGGCCGCGTCGACGTGCGGGGCGATCCCGCGGAGCCCGGCCCCGTACCAGCGGTTGACGTGCGGCCCGACGCGCGCCCCGGCGTTCGCCATCTATCCGACGGGGGAAGGCCAGGCGGTGGGAATATACTCGGGCGGGTGGTGGAAATATACTCGGGCGGGCCTTCAAAATTGAATCCGCCCGGGGCCAACATCACCTTTACAGCAGCTATCAACCAAACCACGATGGCCCGTATCGAGCACATCGTCACCATCCCGCTTCAGTTCGCCGAGTGCTGCGAGGAGTGCGCCGTGGGCCGCGGCCGGTTCGACGGACGCTGCGCCCGCTTCCGCGCCAGCCCGCTCCCGCTGTCGATGGTCCCCCTCGGGTCCGAGGCCGTCCCGGCGAAGACCCCCGTGTGGGACCGCCTCGACCTGCTGCGCCCGATCAAGCCCGGCGAGCCCGTGCTCGGGTGCGCCGCGGTCGTCGCGCAGGCCGGCGGCCACCTGCTCCTCCTCACGGAGGTGTGGGCGCGCCCGCTCCTGCCGCACGACCTCGCCCACAGCGCCGTCGCGACCGCCGCCGCCGCCCTGGCGGGCGGGGGCGACGGGCCCGAGGCCATGCCGGCGCTCCAGGCCAAGCTGGCGGCGGAGAGCTTCTGGCTCGTCCACGCCTGCTTCTTCCTGCCGGGCGTCCTCCCGGGGCAGGCCGCGGAGCTGGTGGACTATCGCCCGGCCGAGCCGATCTGCGGCCTCGAGCAGTATGAGCGGGCGGCGAAGAACGGGGGGGAGGGCCGGCCGCAGCACGCCACCCGGCTCCCGATCTGGCTCTGCCACTGGCTCCTCCAGTGCGGCGTTTCGCTGCCCCTGCGGGCCATGTGCATGGTCCTCCACGGGGCCGGCATGCAGAATGTCGCGATCGGCATGCTCCTCGGCCTGGGCCACACCATGCGGATCCCGGCCGAGGATCTGGCGGTCGTGCTGCTCTCCGACGGGGACCGCATGCGCCTCTATCCGAACGCCGTCCAGAGCGTCTTCGGCATGTCCGCGGCCGCCATCGCCGAGCACTGCCGCCCGGAGGGGCGGTGCGTCGACGCCAGCGGGCGCGGCACGAAGCAGCTGGACACGGAGGCGTCGGCGCGGGCAATGCAGCTCGTCCGGCGTTCCTTCGGGGCGCTGCTCTCCCGCTCCCGCCCCCTGTGCCCGGCGTGCCTGAGCGGGGCCGAGGTGAGCATGCGGAAGGACCACTACTGCGCCATCGTCCACGACGGGGCGCACGCGTGCTCCCACCTGGTCATCCCCCGCTGCCCGTGCTGCCGCACGAACAACCTGTACTGCGAGACGAAGGACGTCACGGTCCAGATCGCGCCGGAAGGCGAGCCGAAGGACGCGATCGCCCGCTTCGCGGCGCTCTTCGAGGAGCGGACGCCGCGCTACGTGCGCCCCGGGAGCACCGGGCGCCTCCAGATGCCCCCCGTCCTGACGACCAGCGGCCCCGTCTGGACCACCACCTGCCGGGTGATCGACGCGACGTTCAACACGTCGCCGATCTGTAACAGGTGCTACCCGGCCATGGCGGCCAGCAGCCGCCCGCGGTGCGCAGAGTGGTCGGCGTCGGCGTTCTCGGGCCGAGGGGTGGAATGCGGGTGCGGGGCGCACTGAGGCGCGGGGCGCACTGAGGTGCGGCCGCCAAAATCTGTCGATCGCACGCGCCGCACGCCGCGCATGCTCCGCACGCACCGCACGCGCCACAAGCGCAGCCCGGACGGGGGTTGGCGAAGCGTTTGCGTTTTGTCACAGGAACAGCGAGCGGACGGCCGAGGCGTGCTGGCGCTCGAGCAGTTCCCATTCCGGGCCGGCTGCCCGTCCGAACGGCGCGGCACGCCGGAGCGCCGGGGGCGTCTGGCCCGGCACCCCGAGCATCGCGGCGGCCAGCGCGGTGGCGCCGGCCGACGGGGGCCCGGGGCAGGCCGCCGCGATCGCCGCCGGCGAGGCCCAGACCAGCCGGCCGCCTGCGGCGGCCTGCTCGCCGTCGGCTCGCCCCATGCCTACGGCGGTCGCCTCGCTACTCACTTCGTGTCGGCTCGCTCCCCTGGTAGCAGGTGGCCAACCGCCCTGGTGGGTGACGGCGAGCCGGTCGCCGCCCCCGCTCGCGCTGGCCTCGCTGGCGAGCGCGGTGCGCCCGGCCGCCGCCCAGCGCGCGCGGGAGCGCCGGGCCGCCGCGAGGAACAGGCGCAGGCGCAGGGCGCTGCGGGCGCCAGGGATCAGGACCGGGGCGGCCGGGCCCGGGGGGGCGGGCGGCCCCGGCCCGAGCGCGGCGGCGGCGAGGGGCCCGAGCGGGGTCGCGTCGATGCACGGGGTGTAGAGCGCCGGCTCGGCGTAGACGAGGCGCCCGGCCGCGTGGGGCACGAACAGGCAGCCGGCCCCGACGAACGCGGTGGCGACCACGCGCGCGCAGCCGGGGCACGGGCAGCCGGCCCGGTGGCGGGCGCCGGCCGCCCCCTCGAGCGCGGCCTCGTGCCGGCGCACCGCGTCGCCGAGCACCGCGGCGACGGCCGGGCCGCCCGCCT
>Ga0172379_10003603_pt1 | contig 24302 bp, 25 predicted proteins | sample GrowelOW334metaG_FD_119756 | JGI IMG/M metagenome (GOLD analysis project Ga0172379, IMG submission 119756) | Groundwater microbial communities from an aquifer near a municipal landfill in Southern Ontario, Canada - Groundwater well OW334 metaG | ecosystem: Environmental > Aquatic > Deep...
ACCTTTACTCCCCTTTTTAATAAATTCTCTATAACCACTGTGTCTTCGGGTGGGAACATGTGTACTTCATCTATACCTATCACCTTGTAATCCTCAACGGGGATCTCCTTTAGACTCATAATCTTCGTCGCCTCCATTCCGTTACCATTGCGAGATAATATCTTATCCTCACGGACATGGCGTTTGCATTGGAAAAGAGCGTGCGGAATGTTCGTGTATTTCAAAGGCGCAAAATGGCTAATGAGGTCATACGACTTGCCGCTTTTCATTGGTCCTAAGATGAGTACTAGATCCATAACCATTTTGTCTATTCAAATGTTATTCCACCGTAGCGTTTGGTGAGATAAATTGTACGATTATTTTTCAAATATTCGGCCTTGCTTATGCGCGGACCGACGTACTGATGTACCGCACGGTTTTCTAGGTCCACTACCCACAAGGCGGGAGCGTAGTCGGAATCTAGATCAGGGTTGTTAGTGGCGCGGAAAAGAATCTGGTAACCAAAGACAAGCACCTTGTTATTATCTAACCAGACGGCATCGTCAAACCCACAGGGAGTGCCACAGGTTAAAACCTGTTCATAGGTATCTTTTTCTAGATCGATTATTGCCAAACTTGAATCGACATCAAAACCGCCCCTTACTTTATTGTTTTCTTTAGTCAGAAATACACCAACCAACGGGTCAGCCAACATTTTTTGGTTTGGAGATTTTGCATAAACATTTTTTTCTTTACGAATCGCATCATCAGAAACATTACCGACATAAGAAGTTTTTTGACCGGGAGGTAGCTTGTTTACTGTTTCTAAATTAAATTTATCAAAAGCGAGATATGGGGTAACCTTGTTCCACCAACTAAACCAGTCCTGTTTTTCGGTACGTAATTTTTCGCGAACCAAATTTTCTATTTCCTCCCCGTTATTACCAAGATTTTCAAAAATCGAGAAGTCTGACAAAGGATCATTGGGGTTATCTACTTTTTCTTTAAAGTAAAAATTATAGGCGAGGAAACCAAGTAAAATTAAGACGACGACGTCAATGGCGATAAACATAATCCACCTTTGTTTCTTGTCCATAGTATTTTTTATTAAAAATGTTACGCCTATATGCTAACTCGACTCGACATTATCGTCAAGTTGGAATATGCATAAACTTTTTAAAAAGTAAAGGCAACAAAAAGACTAGGTGGATACCTAGACTTTTTGTAAGGACGTTAGTTAAGCCAATCCCCTCCCCGCAAGCAGAGTAACAGTCGTACTGACAATCGCCGCCGCGCTCCAAGCCTGTTTTTTACAAGCGGATTGTCCAGTTAAAGAGTGATAGTCAGAATATTTTTCGTCATCATAAACATAGAGCTCGATGGGGGTTTTGAAATGGTGAATCGCCTGCATCAGGGCTTTTTCTACCTTTCTGCTTTCTTTTGAAAATCCCAGCTTCTCTAGGCCTTCAGCGATCAGACTATTATCGTGCGGCCAAATTGATCCATTATGGTAGCTATTGGGATTGTAGGCACGAGATAATTTGCTCAAGGTACGAATACCGGCCTGCGGTTCGAAAAGGTCATTTCCTAGAAGACGTTTGACTATGCTGGGTAAATACTCTTTATCTATTACACAATCCACCACACCATCCTGGGCTTTGTTTTTACAAGCCCAAAGACAATGTCCCATGGACGAACGTGGACTCACGAGCGGCTTACCATTTCCATCAACCGCAAAGGCTAGCTCCACGCCACCCTCTGTATTATGCAAAATGTATTTTTCATTAAATAATTCTTTTAATCTATCCCCTTTAATTTTCAGAACCGCGGCTAGACCAGGATTAGAGAGTTCAAAGTAGTCGTACCAGAGGCGTAGGGCAAGATAGGTGTAGGCCTGTACTTCGACCGGGGCAATTGGGTAAGCTGGTATAGTACCATCTTCGTGGAAGATCGACTCTTCACTGTCCATCCAACTTTGAGTTTTTAAACCGCCGTGCGTTCTTGCGGATGAGAAATGGTAATCGATAAAACCGTCGTTATTGCTGTCGCCATAATTTAGGATCCAAGCGAGAGCGGCTTCGACATTTGGTATAACTTTAGCGGCGAATTTTTGATCGCCGGTTTTTTGGATGTATCGGTAAATGGCGACTAAGAGCAACGGAGTAGCATCAACTGAGTCATAATTTTTCATAGTGCCGTCGGGATAAACGTACCAAGGGCTTGAAGAATGCGCTGTCAACCGCTCGTGGTTGTTCACTCGGTATTCATGGATGCATTTGCCCGGTTCTTCTCCGCTTTCAATATTCACCTCTTTACCTTGTAGTTGTAAAAGATTTAAAAGAATCTTTTTGCTTAAAGTAAGAAGATACTCGGTATTAGGAGCATCATGATCGGTAGTACGTAAAAGTTTTAAAGCGGTGATTAAAGAATCGCGGCCAAAAATACAGCCGTAGATTTCTTCTTTGTGAGAGGCTAAAATACCATTCTCGGTTTCTAACTCTTTAATAGTTTGCCAGCCGAGAGAAGAGAGATGGTCAAGTTTGGTCCGGTTCATGTCGAACTAAAATTAAACGCGTTTTAAAATTTTGTGGTATAACTCTTCGTACCGATCAGTCATTTTACTAGCACTGAAATTTTCGAGAGCGTGCTCGCGACAGTCTATGCGACGTATTCTATCAATATGAGTGACGGCGTCAAGCAGACTGGAGGCATCTTTAACTACAAAACCGGTCTTTCTGTCCTTAATAACTTCCGGGATCGATCCTTTGTCGTAGGCGACAACTGGGCACCCGCAAGCCATCGCTTCAATCATTGTTAAACCAAATGGTTCATTCCAGGTGACCAGATGAAGAAAACATAAGGCTTTGCTCATGAGATGATTTCTTTCCGCCTCATCCACCTCCCCAATCCATTTAATTTTTTCATTTAAATATGGCTTAACGTGCTTTAAATAATACTTTCTATCTGGTTCATCAAGCTTGGCGGCAATAATTAAAGGCAGATCCAGTTTGTGGGCAACTTCTATAGCATTGTGCGTCCCTTTTTCCAAGGAAATGCGGCCGACATATAACAAATAACCCTCGTGTTCCTCGCTAAAAGGATAATGTTCCATCGGTAAACCGTTGTAGACAACGCTGTAATCGCGCAAATTTAAAACACTGGCTTGCGCTTTCGAAATACAGGCGATGTGCGGATGGCGGAGAGCCTCAAAAATAGGGCGAACATCCTCATTAAAATTACCGTGCATAGTAATAACAACCGGGGTTTGCGCGATGTTCGCAGTTGGCAAACCAATGTAACCCGTATGATCGTGGATGATATCGAAATCATTTTGGCGCGCATAGGCCTCACCAACATGGTACATTGTCCAGGTATTTAGGCCATAAATGTTCTCAAGTTTGGCTTCGCGGAGGGCGATTTCGTGGACGAAAGATAATTTGGCTTTAGTTACAGAATCCCCGGTCGCAAACAATGTGACATCATGACCGCGTTTGACTAGTTCTTCCGTCAAAGCGGACACCATTCGTTCGGTGCCACCATATTTTTTCGGGGGCACCCGTTCGACAATTGGGGCAATTTGAGCAATACGCATATAACAGAGGTTAAATAAGATGGTAAGCCGTCTAAGGTATTGAAGTACAAAAAGAATGCTCTGACAAGAGTATTCTGGTCTATTTCCACTATTTCTTCTCTTTCGGAATAAAGGAAGCGGCTAAGAACGTGGCGATTGGCAGAGACAGAGCGACACCAATACTGCCGACTAAAGTCCTGACCACTTCGGTTGCAATAACTTCATTATTAATCGCCTGACCAAAGCTAACCGGAGGGTTTTGATTTAATTTGAAAAGTAATAAGAGCGGTAAAGAGGCACCGGTGTAAGTTAAAAACAAAGTATTAACAATTGCGCCCAAGTGAGTGTTGCCAATGGCATAGGCGGAACGAAAGGTTTGCCAGGTGCTATAGCCAGGATTAGCTTCCCGAATTTGCCGAACCGCTTCGATTTGTCCGACGATTACATCATCTAGTACGCCAACTGCACCGACTAAAATACCGGCCAAAAGCAATCCTTGAAAATTTACTGGAGTGCCGGTCGCGCCAATTAAAAACACGGCTTCTTCTTGAGCTAGACCGGTTAATCTCGTTAAACGCGTAAATAACCAGGAAAGAAACAAGGTGATTGATAGAGACAACAGGATACTAACGACAGCGAGATGAGCTTTGCTGTTAAATCCTTCGGTAATATATATAATAATGGTAAGGATAAGGAAAGCACCAGCTAAACCAACAAGTAGCGGATTAGAGCCACGAATAATAAGGGGCAAGATAAAATACATGATGACGACAAAACTCAAGACCAATCCGATGATTGACTTAAGCCCCTTCCATTTACCAACAGCGATAACGGTCAAAGCAAAAATCGCGGCTAATAAATATAAATAGCCGCGACGTACAAAGTCCAGAATAAAAAATTCATCCTGGCCTTCAGCATTTTCAATGTAATTAACAACAACCTTGTCCCCCACTTTATAATTCTGGGCACTCGCGACATCAATTTCGGAAATACCATAAAAAACAATCTCTTGATCTTTAAAACTTCCGGTTAAACCTTTAAGGCGTAAATTTTGTTGTTTAGCTAAAGTACCACCGGGGCGAGACAGTTCTCGTTCCTGTACAACTTCGATAACTTTTGCTTCAAATATTTCTTGTTTCGTTTCCGTAACTTCTTCTAAATCTGGTGTTTGTGCTTTAACAAAACCCGGTAAAAACAAAATCGTGGCGAGAAATAAAAAAGATAATGTTTTTTTAACATTTAATTGCATAAAGTTAGTATTACCATCATTTGAATCAGTCTTTTCCTTCCCACTCTTGAAAGAAATTTTCTAGGTATTCTTTCATTATCTTGTGTCTCTTTTTAGCAATTTTTTTCGCAGCCGCAGTATTCATCAGTTCTTTTAAGAGTAGCAGTTTTTCATAAAAATGATTAATTGTTGTTCGTCCTACTTTGCCTTTGGCTTTTATGTATTCGGTTTCGTCTTTATACTCTGGTACGGCAATTACCGAATCATAAAACGATTCATTAAATTTTGCTCCGGATGCAAAAGCTCTGGCAATGCCAATCGCACCAATCGCGTCTAATCGATCAGCGTCTTGCACAACCATACCTTCGGTTGATTTCATTTTGGTCACAACTCTCGAACCTTTGAACGAAGCGTCTTTAATAATTTGGCAAACATGAGAAATCACAATCTCATCAACCTCCAATTTTTTAAGCCATTCTCTCGCTAATTGCGGGCCAACATCATCATTACCATCGTGGAATTTCCAATCAGCAATATCATGAAGCAGAGCAGCAAGCTCTACAACAAACAAATCTACATTCTCATGTTTGCTAATATGAACAGCATTTTTCCACACACGGTAAACATGCCACCAGTCATGACCAGAACCTTCACCGGTGAGTTTAGTCTTGATGTAGTCAGCAGTTTGATTTACAATTTGTTCCTTATTCATATTTATAAAACATTACTACTAAGTATGAATAGCCAACCCCATTTCTTTTTTTTGCTCATCGCGCAGCATTTTGAAGGTGCGAGCGGTGTGGCGTTTGTCTTTTAAGAAGTGTTCGATCCATTGTCCACCCAAAAGATGTGGAAGCATGACATAATCTGCACCCGCTCCATAAAGTTCTTCAGCATATTTGTAATGATACAGATTCGCGATAATAAAAGCTTTAGAGCCTTCCGAGCGAATATGACTGATTAAAGTTTTTTGATCATCCGGCGCCGGGATAGTCATGATGATCATCTTCGCTTTAGCGAGCGGTAAGAGTTCTAAAAATTCAACATCGGCCGCATCGCCAAAAAAAGTATCGACGCCCTTGGCTTTTAATTTAGCAACTACTTCCGGGTTAAAATCTACTACGGCAAAGGAGATCTTTTTTTCACGTAAAGCCTCACAGACTTTCCAACCAATCCGATGATAGCCAAAAAGCCAGATGTCGTACTCCTCTACCTTTTTTCCCACCTGGTGGTGCTGGTCTTTGCCAAACAGTCGGAAAAAGGGCATAAAGAAACGATAGAGTTGTTCGTTATAAGTAATAATATATGAAGAACAGAAAATGGTAATAAGGGCCACCATCGTGAAGATAGTTATCTCATCACCTTGCAGGTGGCCGAGCTGGCGGCCAGTGAACAAAACGATAAAACCAAATTCACTAACTTGGGAGGCAGTAAGGCCAATTAAAAAACTGTTACGCCTCGTAAAACGAGCCGAACGGAAAAGAAAATACAAAATTAGGGGGTTACCGATTAGTATAAAGGCGGCTAAGGCCAAGCCCGGCCAGAAGACGTTGGTAATATTAGACAGACCAACCTCGCTCCCTAAAATTACGAAAAACAAAACTAAGAAAAAATCACGTAGGGGTTTGATGCGGCTGGTTATTTCCGGCTGGTATGGTGAAGATCCAAGAGACAACCCAGCGACGATAGCGCCGATTTCAATCGAAAACCCGGCGCCATATACTAGACTTGCGACAGCAAAGCACCAGGTGATGGTAAAAATAAAAAGGAACTCGCTGGAACTAGCTATTCTATTCAAAAGACGTGGTAAAAGATATTTGGCGACAAGTATGATCGCTAAAAAGAGGACAATACCTTTAATTAAAAGCTCTAGCAAGTACTCACCGACTGCGACGTTTTGTTTTAAAATACCAAGGGTAATTAAGATGGCAATCGCTATTAGGTCTTGCACCAGCATTAGACCAATGGTATAGCGGCCATAAACGCTATCCGTATCTTTTTTATCATTTAGAAGTTTTAAAATGACGATGGTGCTGGAAAAAGTAATGGTAACACCAAGATAGAGAGCGGAAACCCAGTTTAAACCCATGAAATAAACGATAGCGGCACCAACAGCCGAAGTTAAAATCACCTGGCTAAGACCAGCTGACACTACGACCTTCCCTACTTTTTTAATGTAATTGAAGTTTAAGTTTAAACCAACGACGAATAACAACAAAACAATACCAAACTGTGAGAAGGCTTCAAACAAATCTTTATCACCGTGTAAGAGATTTAAAAACAATGGTCCACAGACAACGCCGGCGACAATGTAAGCAACCATTAACGGTTGACGCAGTAGGCGGATAAGAAAAGCAACCGAGATGGTAACACTAAAAAGAATGCTGATTTGAAAAAAAATGTTTTCGGTCATGATAATATTACAAAAATACCAGAGTATTATAGCACAACACTATATAAAACTGAAATATTTTATTACTAATCCCCTTCTATTCGTCGTAATTTTTTTACTTTAGAGTGCTTTTTCTTAGACTCCAGGCGTTTTAATTTTGAGGCATAATTAGGACGAGTCGGGTGACGTTTTTTTGGCACCCTTAAGGCTCGTGTTACCAAATCATTTAGTCGAGTAATGGCCAACGAGCGATTGCGCCATTGGGTACGTTCTGTTTCACACGCAATCGCTAATTCACCACGGCTAGTCAGTCGAGAGGATAATTTAATTTTAAGGCGATCCTTCTCTTCCAAAGTAAAAACACGAGACCGATCAACTGACCAAGAAACCATAACCTTGGTTGAAGTTTTGTTAACATTTTGTCCACCAGCTCCCGATGAACGAGCAAAGGCAAAATGCAATTCATTCTCGGGAACCATTCTCTTGTTATTCCAAACCATAACGATATTAGTTTTGGGTGCTTAACAATTTATTTTTATTTCGATTGAATATTTTTTGCAAAACAACTAAAGCAATTAAGGCAACTGGCAAAGAAATTGCCGCATTTTGCGGATTAACTTTGTCAGCAACAAAAATTATAAGCACACTGAGGAAAGACAATAATAAACTCCAAAATACTGCTCGCTCATTAAGCTTCCAATAAAACGTTCCTAAGATGGCGGGAAACAACGCTAGCGACAAACTACCTAACGATAAACCAAGGGCGATAATATTCTGATAGGTGATCGCAACGATTACTGCGGCAATTACAAAAAACAACATAAAAAATCTTGTCATTTTTTTCATGGATTCCCCACTGTATTTTTTTGTGTAGTTTTTCAAGTCACGCGTGAAAATTGAAGAAATTAAGAACGCGATGGTGTCCGATGACGAGAGGGCCACGGCGTAGAGAAGTACCAAACCGAATTCTTTTAGGCCAAATGGCAATAAATTTGAGAAGCCAACAATTAGTGCGTCTTCTGGCACAATATTCGGAAAAAATTGTTTTGTCGCGAGACCGACAATGCTGATAATAATGGCTAAGAGTGGTAAAACTATCGCTGAATATCCAAGCCCTCTCTTTAGGTTCTTTTCATCTTTGGTTGCAAAAATACGCTGCCATAAGTCAGGCGCGACGATAATACCTATGCTGCCTAATAACAGAAACCCAATTAAATTCCCGATCCCAAGAGTAACTGGATTAAATTCCGACGTGGGAATTGTCGTTTTACCAAACAAAAATATGGCCACAGTTAAACTCATTATGAACATTATCACCAACTGAAAAAAATCAGTCTTGATTACCGCCTTGAACCCAGCTAACACTAAATAGGTGAGTATTACAGCACCGCCAATAATTACCGAGATAAAATACGGCAATGGGAAAATAATAGACAACACCTTACCAGCAATTATAAAGTTGACTATCATTAATAAAAAAAATTGTAAGACTAACAAAAAAGAAAAGGCGAGTCCATTACGTTTCCCAAATATTTTGAAAAAATATTCTGGCATAGTATAAGCCCGCACCTCATCCGCCTTACGTTTTATAATGAGAGCATACCGCCGACGGAGCAAAACGAAGCCGATAGCCAATCCAACAAACAACCAAGCGGCAGACATGCCGTAAAGATAAACATAGGCTAAATAAATCGATAACGTTGCGCCATCGAAAAAGCCTGCGCTCATCGTGGCTACCACTTGCACTCCTGATACTTTTCTGTTGGCGATCATAAAATCTTCTTCAGTTTCTTTGCGCGACGACACAATGCCAATTATTACCACAACAACTATATAGATTATGAAAAATAAAACTGTAAGAAGCATACAAAAAAAATTAGTTTATCCACTTTAATTCAAACTCCAATTCCCCACCCAAACCATCTTTTTCATATTCAACCCTTAATTCGGTTTTAGCGGGAACATTTATTTTCTTTTTCTTAATCTGAATGGTAAAAGCCTCATGACTTTCGAGATTGGCGATTAGTCGCTTAAGCTTGTTGATAAAGGCTTTTTTGGAAATATTTTTCTCAATTTCTCGCATATTTTAATTTTTAGTCTGTTATTTAATCCTAGCTATTAGTATATCACTCCAATATCGGAGCTTCAATACCGATTAAATAGCCGGTCCAGTCTGATTGACAGATTAGTAAACGGTCGTGTGTAATAAAAATAGAGCTAAATTTAAATAAATTTTAAACTTTTTAATTTAATCATATGAAACGAGCTAAGAAAATATTTTCTTCTATCGCGTTTTTAACTATCGCGAGTTTCGTACTCCTCCCCTTCCAGGGAGTCTTGGCCGCGGCCTATTTAACTCTCGAAAGTTTTAGTGGACCGCCCACAACTGTAGTGGTTGAAGGCGGCGGATATACGCCCGGTGAAGCTATCTCTCTATATTTAGGATCAGTTGGCGGCACTCCGGCCGGTACGGCGACAGTTGGCGACGACAGCTTCTGGGGACCGGTTACTTTAAACATACCACCAAACACCCCGCAAGGTCCGCTTGCAGTCATTGTAGTCGGATCAGTTACCACTGAACCGCAAACTAACAGTTTTTACGTAGTGCCATTTACACCGAGTATTACCATGACTGGCAATAACACCCCGGGAAGTATTCTGGCCATTACCGGCCAAGGATTTTCCCCTAATGAATCTGTACGGTTTACTGTAAACGGAGTAGAGGTAGGTACGGTAGCGGCGGACGACAGCGGTAGCTTCACCGGAGGGAGCGCAATTATACCTGATGTAGCAGTAGGAAATTATGAGTTGCACGCAACCGGGCAAGCTTCAGGATCCCGGGCAATTGGTTATTTGTATGTGGGAGCGTTTTATCCCAACGTTACACCATCCACGTATTATCTCTTACCAACTCAGGTTTTGAATTTTTCTGGTAGTGGATTCTCGTCTAATGAGACGATCCAAATCTTTGAAGGTCAAAGTCAAACACCAATCGGGAATATATCCGCAGACACAAACGGAAGCTTTACCGATTCTGGTAATCTAACCATGCCGCTAAGCTATGTCGGGACGAAGGTCTTTAGACTAACCGGCTTAACGAGTGGTGGATCCGCGCAAGTAGAGATTACGGTCGGAAGTTTTAACCCTTATGCTTCTCCTTCCACTTATTACATACTTCCCGGTGAAGTTCTTTCCTTTACAGGGGGCGGCTTTGCCGTCAACGAACCAGTGGAGATATTCTTTGACCAAACTAAAATGAGTGAATTTACAACAGACTCTGAGGGCAACTTCTCTGCTTTAGGGAACATCGTCATACCCTTTGACTGGACAGGTAGCAGTCGCACCTTCCGTTTAGTGGGACAAGTGGGAGGCGGCCAGGCCGAAGTCACGCTCACAGTTGGACAATTTAATTCTTTAGTCACTCCTTCCACATATTATTTATCCGCCGGAGAAGAGATTAGTTTCTCGGGAACGGGATTTGCGAGCGGTGAGATAATAGACGTATGGGAAGGCCAAAACCCAACGGTTCTGGCAAATATAACCGCAGACGCAAGTGGTAACTTTGAAGCTACCGGCACTTTAACTGCTCCGTTTAGTTGGGCCAATAGTAGCCGCACTTTTTATTTTGTTGGTCAGAGTAGCCAAACTGAAGCCGAAGCAATTATTACCGTTGCCGCATTTTCTCCCCAGGTTTCACCATCCAGCTATTACCTTTTACCAGGGAGTGAAATTACTTTTACAGGATCCGGGTTTGGCAAGTCAGAAAATATAACCATCACCGAGGGGCAAAGTAATACCGTCCTCGGAACAATTATTGCCGATACTACCAGCGCATTTGAAACCAGCGGTGCCTTTACCATTCCCTTTGATTGGACCAATAAAAAAACAATTCATTTACGAGGGTCGAGTAGTAACGCCGAAAGCCAGATAGACATTACCATCGCGGCCTTTAACCCCAGTATTGTCCCTTCTACATATTATATTCTACCTGGCCATAGTTTAACTTTGTCTGGCGAAGGATTCGCGCCCAATGAAGAAGTACAAATAAAAATGAATGGTGGTCCGCCAGTTACTGCCATGACGACCTCGACCGGGGGCTTCGTAGAAGCCGGACCATTTATCGCACCGTTCTCTGCTAACACCGTCGACTTTATGGCCGAAGGACAAACTAGCCACGTACGGGCGGACCTAAATATTACGCTTGGCAGTCTAAGCCCCGTGATTGAATTAGATAGTTATTATTCTTTACCGGGAACAATCGTGAATGTTAGCGGCAATGGTTTCTCAGCTAATGAAACAGTGGCGATACGCTTAGGTGAAGGAGGTGCCGAAGCCACGACAGACGAAGCAGGAAGTTTTAGTGCCACGCCGATCACTATTCCCTTAAATGCACCCGGACCAACTATTAATGTTACCGCGACGGGCAACACCAGTAACGCCCAAAGTTCAACCTCACTGACGCTTGCGCCCTTTGCGCCGCAAATTACCCCAAGCGCTTGGTTTACCACACCAGGAACAGCCATAACTTTTGAAGGGATAGGATTTAGCGGAAACGAGACAGTGAATATTAAGTTAAACAATGTGGATGTGGGTACGGCGACGACTGATGCTACCGGCGTCTTTACTTCTCCCAGCATTACTATACCCTTTAGCGTTACCAACGCGCACTTTACTTTTGTGGGTAACAGTAGCCACGCCGAAACAGCAATAGACATTTCTCTTGCCGGCTTTATCCCACAGGTAGAACCGAGCACTTGGTACACCCCGGCGGGATCTAATGTTACTTTTACCGGCAGTGGATTCGCCAGGGGTGAAACAGTAAACGTTTCTTTAAATAATACTGGGGCTGGGACAGCGACAGTTACTAGCGAAGGCACCTTTACGACCGAACCAATTAATATCCCCTACGGAGCAACTTCAGCTAATTTCCACTTTACTGGCGTAACGAGCGGTGCTAATGTCGATATCCCGATTACCATTGCTCCACTAAGTGCGGCGGTTATTCTTTCCACTTATTATGCTTACGGTGGATCACCTCTAACCGTGACCGGACTTGGATTTGGTAATAATGAGAATATAGATATTACGTTTGGTGGACAAACACTAGGGACAGCCACAACGAATGGCAATGGTGACTTTACCTTGGAAACCACCGTGCCCTATCTAACGTCTGGTGAAAAAGTAGTTGAGGCAAAGGGCGTAAACAGTAATGCTGTGGCCACTACAAACTTTACTATGCCCACATTTTACCTTGGGCTGGAATTAGGCTCTTACGCGGGAGCGCCGGGAAGTAACGTGACCTTTATTGGAAGCGGGTACTTACCAAGTGAAACTGTAAACATAACGACCGATCGAACGGGCGAAACAACAGTACATAGCTTTACAACCGATGCTAGTGGGAACTTCAATAATTCAGGCTATGCCGTACCAGTAGATTTTGTGGAAGGTACGTTGAATATAACCATTAAAGGCGAACACAGCCTAACGCCTTTAAACGTCACTTATTATGTAACTGGAGGATAACAAGTGAAATCTCTCTACTCTCAATTAGTAATCCCCGAAGGAGATAAGGCAACTTCTATAACAGAAAAAGAAGGAGAATTTATCTATGATTTTCTTCAAAAAAATCAAATAACAAAAACTCTTGAGGTCGGCTTCGCTTATGGTTGCTCAACTACCTACATAATCTCAGCTACCAATGAAAAACATTACGTTATTGATCCGTTTCAAGATTCTTATTCAAATCTGGGGCTGAGGAATATACAAAGACTTAACTTGGAGAAATATCTAATTTTTATAAAAGATTTCTCACATTATGTCTTACCGAGATTGGCGCAGGAAGGTCTGAAGATAAATTTTGCCTTTATTGACGGCGGGCATAAATTTGATGACATATTTATTGATTTTTATTTTGTTGATTTGCTCCTCAATCACAACGGGTACGTTCTATTCCATGATTCTTGGCTACAATCAACCCGATTAGCTGCATCGTGGATAGTGAAAAATAAAAAGAACTATTGCAAAATTAAAATACCAATAGAAAATCTAGTCCTCTTCCGGAAAGAAGGAGACGACGACCGAGATTGGCGCCATTTCAAATATTTTTAAGTATTTTCTTACCAGTCACAAGTAAAAAATTAAATATGACCGCACCTGTTCTTTCCACTTGACTGCTCCTGGGCGACCTTCTACTCTAGATATATACTCGTTTTAACTTTAGAAAGGTCGCTTAATTATTAAGCAAAATAAACTATATGCCTAACACATCTATCATGGGCAATAGAATAACCACAGTGAGAACTGTCAGTGGTATAGATATTGTCCTCGGTCTGTGGTTGGTTATTAGCCCATTTATCCTTGGCTACGGCAACTTAGCCACTCCAATGTGGAACAGCGTCATCGTCGGTATCGCCGTCGCCGCTCTCGCCGCTAGCCGAACCGGTGGCGAAGGATACCGTCGCGCTTGGCCAAGTTGGGTAAATGTCGTCTTAGGTGTCTGGCTAATCTTCTCGCCATTCATCCTGGGCTTCGCTGAGGTCAACGCCGCGCTATGGAATAACATCATCCTTGGCATTGGCGTTGCAGTATTGGCGGCTTGGAGTGCTTTGACTACTCCTGACAAGCAGATCTAAAGCGAACCTCGGAAACTAAAAACCAGCTGATAATTCAGCTGGTTTTGTAATATAGTTATTACTTTTTCTTGGCCTTGGCTTTCTTTACTGGTGCTTTAACTTTTTTAGCTACTTCCTTTTTCCCAAGGGCTTTTGGTTCTTCGTCTTTTGAGTCAAAGAACATTGGTTCACTTTTGGGAGTTAAGGTCGCAAGCATGGCCATAATCTTGTCGAGCTTAACATTCAAAGCATCAATTTCCACTTTAGTAACAGTGCTAGTGCTTCCACCACCAGTACGAGGGGTAAAGTTGCTACCGCCGGCATTGTTGTGGCGGAAACCACCGCCAAAACTCTTTTGTGGGAAAGAGGGACGTGAACTTGCGCCACCTTGACCCTTAAAACAGTTACTGCAAAGTACTGGGCGATCACCGGTAGGGCGAAAGGGTACTTGGCAATCATTACCACAGTCACTACAAGTAGCAGGAAACATCTGTTTTGGACCGTCATCACGACCGCCAAAACGACGTGGGCCGCCGCCGAAACCACCACGACCACCACGATTCTTGTCAAATTTGTTAAATCCCATGTTATTAATACTAGTTAATTAAAGTGCAACAGCCGGGAGTATAGCATAGATTACAATAAAACACAATGGCTAGCCTACAGCATAACGGCCCGTCCGCCGATTTCTAGGAGTAATTCCGAGGCTTTTACTACGTCTTTAGCCTTATTAGACGGGATAAAATCCTCGGCCAAGACCTCTAGCCTTTCTAGAGCTTCTTTAAGCTTTTCCTTTCCAGCAGGGGTTGCCTCGACCAAACGCGCCCGAGCATCGCTTTCCGTTGGGCCGCTTTCGATCAGATGGACTTTTTCCATTGGTAGAAGAAGCCGGGTTACGCCCGAGGCTGTCATACCGATCTTTTCCGCCAAATCTACCCGGCGCATTTTGCCATCTTTGGCCTGATCTAGAGAGAATAAGATAAGAAATTCGCTAAAGCCTAGACCACCAAGGCCGCGATCGAAACGGTTAGCTAAAACGGAATGAGTTTTACTTAAATTCAAGAAAAACCTTACCATTGGATTGATTGTTTGCATAAATTGAATAATTATATTACTTGACTAGTCAAGTATATTACAAGTATGTAACCGTGTCAAGTTATTAACTTAATGTTGCCAACAATTGAAAATTCCGTATAATACAGGTGAAGAAGTTTTAAATAGTCATTAAATTTTAACTTATGATCCTCGAACCATTTTCTAAGCATAAAAAAGTATTATTGGCTATTTTTGCTCTGCTTCTTATCGGCGGTGTTATTTACCTGCTCTCCCCCACTTGGTTTGGCCAAAGCCCAATCCAAATTAACAACGATGAACCAAAAAACTTGGAAATTAAATTTCCAGAAAGTTTGAACCAGAAATACATTCACGAAACTAAATGGCCACCAATAGTTACAATTAACGAAAGCGACCAAGCGTCTCCCTGTGAAGTAACTGGCCCCTATGAAGAAACTGGACCAGCGAGCAGCTTAGCGACAAGGGTTAGTCGTGTATTCCTTGGTGGAGAAGTATACTGCATAGAAGCTTCGAGCGAAGGCGCAGCTGGTTCGACTTACACGGAATATACCTATACTACTATTAAAGGCGACAAATTGATAAGTATTAATTTTACTCTTCAATTTCCAAGATGTGATAACTATGACGAACCGGAAAAAACAGCCTGCACGCGTGAGCGCCTAACTCTTAATTTAGACGAAATAATTTCTAAAGCGGTTTCCGAAAGTTAAGGATATAAAAAAACAAGGTTTGGTATCAAACCTTGTTTTTTAAATCTATTGTTTTTTGTTCTTATTCTTAACTTTCGTTGATGAAATAACTATTTTTTTACCAGGTTCAATAGAATTTTGGTTCATACTGCTTAGAGAATCTTTTTTTTCACTTTTTTCATCAATCTCTTGCAACGCCTTCTGAATATCATTATCGGTAAATGTTCGACTGGAAAAAATTCCTTTATAAACTTTCTCGCCCAATGAACAAAAATGATCAGAAATTTCTCCAGCAAAGTTGGTGTGCATTATTTTACGGACAAATTCTATCTTTTCTCGACCATTTAAACTCTTCTGCCTTTTAATAATACCTTGGGCAAAACAAAGTTTTTGATAGGCACTCTCTTTAATCATATCTCCTAAGGCGATCGCCCCGGCTTTAACAAACTCACCAATACGCCCATTTAAGGTTACCTCTGCCACACCATTATCATTATGGGAGATAAAAGCGATTGGTTTATTATAGGAATTAACGGCAGTAGCGATATAATATTTCATTTGCAAAGGCATATTGCCGGTATCATAGCCGCCAATTAGCACAGCAGTAACATCGGGATTTTCAATTAAATTCTCAAATTGTTTAATATCAATCCCGTTAATACATTCAAAGTAAGCCACACTTTGATCAAAATTTGTAAACAAGGTGAATGGTCGCTTCTCTAAATTACGGGTAATATCATAGAGCTCAATCTGATAAGCCAACTTACCAGCTACCAGATGTTTCTCCACCGGAGCAAAGGCATTAATACCGTGTTCGTCTTCTTTGATAACTGTAGTGCCAATCATTAGTTTGTCACCAAAGGCTAACTTAATTCCCGGTCTAACCCGCTCACTTAATGGTTGTTCGAGGCGAGTAATAATTGCCTTAATCGCCTTAATAAAATTACGATCGAAATCCGAGGAACCATAACCAGGTTTTTGTGCGCCAGTTAGGACAACATCTTTGTCAATGCCAATTAACATATAAGAAAGTGTCGAGGCAGTATAGGCGAGGGTATCGGTACCATGCAGGACGACAATTCCGTCGTAGTCATTTTTATGTTTGGCAATTATGCGGGCCAATTGAATTCGGTGATTAAGCTCAATGTCAGTACTATCCATATTCTGCAGTTCAATATAATCCAAAGAAACCAACCGATCCAGACCCTTAACCTTAATATCCAATAAATCTCCCAGCGGTCGCTTAGTCGGCCAAAGTGAACCACTAGAATTTACTTCCATGTAAAAAGTCCCACCCATGCTAACAGTTAAAATTTTATGTTTTGTTTTTTTTGATTTACAGTAAGTCTTTATTTCATAGTTAGTATTTATTTTGCTGGGCGCTTGGTAAAATGATTCTAGGCTTACTGGCGGTTTGCCAAATCTTTCTCTAACAAGATTAACAGCGTGGCGAGAAAAATCTTCTGGGATTTCTTCGGCCACCGAAGTGAGCAAGAGTCTAGCGACATCCTGGAGAAATTCCATCTTACCAACACCTTTGGCGTTATTCAATGCATAGCGCATTTTTTCAATTGCTCCGGCCTTGGTCATAGAACCGAGGGAAATCGCTCCGGCCTTAACCGCAACAGCACCGACATCATATAAACCCATATCCGAGCTTCCTTTTTTATTATTAGTAATTACTCCGACCGGCTTGCCTTTTTCATACACCGCTTTGTAAATGGCCGGGATCATTTTGGTTGGTACATTACCGGCACCGAAGGCGCCGATAACAATGCCTTGGATAGTCTTATCTTCCACGATTTGGTAAAAACTACTTAAATGAGTTTCCGAAACTAGATCAAAATAAGCCAGGTTAGTATTGGTATTGTAGGAATAATTCAATTGCGAAGGCCGGCGCGGTTTAGCGTGTGGTTCTAATTTAATGGTCCAACCGACATCACCTAATTTCGGGACTCGCGGAGTAACAATTGGGTTATTGGATCGAGTACCACGGTTAATCGCCGCAGTCGCGCGAGATAAAGTGTCATCAAACAATATACCTACTTCGCCAAAGCTAACCGCATTAACATCGGTCGCCCCCATAGTAGCGACTTTGATGGCGTTTGGAAGATTTAAACGAAAATCTGTATCCCATTCTTCCACGTCAAAAGTAGCACCGGTAAAAATAATTGGCGTACCCATTCCCCGCAAAGCATAAGCGGTGGCCGAAGCAACATAGGGCATAGTATCGGTGCCCGCGATAACAACAAAACCATCATAATTATTTTGGTATTTATAAATAGTTTGAGCGATACTGGCCACATCAACAGAAGTCATGTCGGCGCTATCTTTTCTAAATAAGGCTAGATAATCTATTTTCCCAGCGTTATCTGACAAATAAGGCACTTTTTCTAGCGCGAGACGCAAATTATCATTAACATTGTCTTGGGCGTGTGGGATACCAGCGCCACCGATCGCTATAACCAAAACACGTCCTTCGCGAATTGGGTTAGTAGAAAAAGTAAACACTCCCTGGACAGTTCCTGATTCAATTCGGGTTTCCGATAGTCGTGACTCAGGCGAAGTTGAGCTATTAGCTGGCTGGGTTGGCATATTTAAAGAAGCTAAATATAAATAATTTTTTATTATCTTAAGACTACAGAAATACAAGATAGGGAGCAAATAAAACCCCACCTTGTCTAGAATAAGCTAATGCTTTTTCATGATCTCTTTGATTAGCGCAGCCAAATTAGAACAATAGCGGTGATTGTAGCGGAATTCCATTTCTTTGAGATATAAACTAAAGTGAGTTTTGCTAACCCCACAATATTTCTTCAACCGGATTTTGGCGTAACTCCAAAATTTATTAGCATTGGGGGTAGAAACTGAATAAACCCGGCGGCCATCGAGTATAAAAGCGCTGAACAAATTATAGCTTTCCGTTTTTGCCACTACTGGCGGAACCAAATTAGAATGAATCATTCGCCGCAAGGTTTCTCGATCAATATCTTCTATGACTCTGGTAAATATTTTTTCATCCCGCTCCAGTATGCCAAAAATTGGCAAATGATAGCTTGTATAAACAATAGCCGGGGTAGGATATTGTCCCTCACTTTCCTTGGCAATACAACTACGAATGAAGGTATAAATCCTATCCACACTATGACGATTAACCGTAACAATACGAGCAGCTTTGGTGGCTGGTATTTCCAACACAAATAATTCAATTATTTGATTTATTTGACGGTTAGTAAGTTTGCTGTATTTTATTAAACGTTGGCACATATAAACCAATTGTTCTAGACAAGATGGAAAAATATTAGCTATTAAAAGGGAGTGAACCTTTGACTCTAACCATACTTTATGCTAGGATGCTTAGGGTGTTCAATAACACCCTTGGGTGAAGAGTATCACCCCTGTTTTTTTACCTTTTTGCCTATGTATAGCGAACTATTACAAGACCTGGGTCTTTCTCCCAATGAGGCCAAAATTTATGAAGGGATGTTATCCACCGGAGAAACCAACGCTTCGGTGATTGCCTTACGTTCTAATGTGCCACGACGTAATGTTTACGACGCCTTAAATCGTTTGATTGAGAAAGGATTGGTATATAAAATCGTTGGCTCAGGGGAAAACCTCTTTCAAGCAGTTTGCCCTAATAAATTGCTAGACATGCTGAGTGAAAAAGAAAAGTGGTTAAAAAGCAAATTACCAGAGCTACAAGATCTCTATGAAACTGAGCCGCCACTAAAAGCCGCTTACATTTACAGCGGCGTGGAAGGATACAAAAACTACCACAACGATTTATTGCGTATCTCCCAAAAAGAAGAGGTATATTTCTTAGGGGCAAAGGCTCTCTGGAACAGCCCACAGGTAAATAAGAGTTTCCGCACCAACTATCTAAAAGAATTTGAGAAACGAAAAGTCCCCTACTACACTTTATTTGACCCTGACGTATTACGTGAACTTCCGGAAGTGGTTCAAAATGCCAAAGGCGAATATAAAGTCTTACCCGACCAGTACGCCACGCAAGGTCTAGTAGATATTTTTGGCAATTATGTTGTTACTTTTAGCGGCGTTCACGTTGGTCGCTTTGACGATCATCTCCGAATTTTCATTATCATTGATAAGGATTTGGCCGACACCTACCGGACCTGGTTTAAAATGATTTGGAATTTGCTACCGGGAAATTCTTGGGTCGAAGTTCAAAAAAATACCCTACTAAACAAAAAACCAGCAAAATAATGAAGTTTTACTCAAATTAAAATAAGACCTACATCCAGGTCTTATTTTAATTTCCCAAACTTCAAAAATTATCCCGCGTTCTCATCGGGTTGGTGAATGCCAAAAGTGTTACCTTCGGTATCTAAAAAATATCCCTGCCAAGCGACTTTTGGTATGGCGTGTTTTGGTAAAGCAATAATCCCACCGGCGGCTTCAATCTTTTTAGCGATCTCATCAAAATCTTCCACTTGCACCGTGCAGACATAGGCGTTAGTGCCATGTTCTTTAGGCGGGGTCTTGGCTGGACGTTGTAATAATCCCCCATTAATCCCAGGCTCTTTGCTATCCTTTGATGCAGTCATGACTCCCCAATAAGGCGGCTCTTCCATCCACTTGGGGAATTCCCAACCAAAGACTTGCTGGTAAAAGGCCATGGCCCTTTCTGGGTCATCGGCCTGGATTTCGAAGTGGACAACACGATTAGGCATAGTGGTTTGATTAAAAATCTAATTAATCTTGTTCGTAAGCCCGTTTTAATTCAGCGACATCTAGCTTCTTCATTTGTAGCATAGATTCCATAACCCGTCCAGCCTTAACTTTGTCCGGATCACGCAATAGTCCATCAAGAATGACTGGTGTAATCTGCCAAGGTACACCATATTTATCTCTAAGCCAACCACACTGCTGGATTTCTCCTCCTTCACTTAACCGTTCCCAGAGGCGATCGATTTCTTCTTGAGTCTCACAATTTACCAAAAACGATATGGCTTGCGAAAAAGTGAAAGCCGGACCGCCGTTTAGGGCGATAAAATCCTGCCCTTCAATCTGGAAGTTGATGGTCATAATTGACCCAGCTGGTTTTCCGGAAACCTTGGCGCTAGCTTCGTCATACCGAGTAATCTCCCCGATTTTAGTGTCCTTGAAAATTGTTGTATAAAAATTCACTGCTTCTTCGGCCTGATTATCGAACCAAAGAAAAGGAACAATTTTTTGCATATGGGTAATATTTAAGTAAATTATATATTAATTTTCTTTTAGATTTTCCTTTAGGAATACCAGAGTTTTGCTCCAGGCATCCTTAGTTGGCTCGGGGGCGTAGTTTTGACCACTTGGATTGGCAAAGGCATGACCAACACCAGGATAAATGTTAATACTATTTTCAATACCTAGTGTATCCAGGGCCGAGTTAAACTCCCGAACCGTTGACGTTGGGATAGAGGTGTCGGTTTCACCAAAGATCCCTAAGACTGGCCATTTAATATTTTCTAACCTTGCTGTACTAGTTACCAAATTGCCATAATAAATAACGGTAGCGTCTAGTGGTTCGCCAGAAACGGATAATTGCATGGATTGTCCACCGCCGAAACACCAACCAAATGAAGCAATTTTAGTAGCTTGTTTTGCTTGTAGGAAAGCTTTGGCGGCTTTTAAATTATTTAGAGCCTCTTCCTGGTTTAAATTAGAGGTTTGCTCCCGCGCCTGTTCTTGGGTTTCTGCGACCGAACCTTTAAACAAATCTACAGCTAAGACTTTATACCCCTCCTTAGAAAGTTCCATGGCCATGTCCTTAATATTTTGGTTTAATCCCCACCACTCGTGGATCATAATAACCCCAGGATAACTTCCTGACTGCTCTGGTTCAACGTAGAAGCCTTTAGTCGTATTGAAATATTCTACTTCCTCATTTTTAACAGCAAGCGTGCCGTTGCCGTTCAGCATATCCGAATTGGTGTTAATAGTCGTGTCAGTATCATCCGCGTCCCTTTCTCGGTTAGTCGAAGCCCAAACGATAGCACCAATGACAACTACGGCCAAAACGACAACGATGGCGATGGTTTTATTGTTCATATATATTTAAAAAATTAAGTTAATTATTCCCATAATTCCCCTATTTTTACTATCTAATATGTATGGAGAGTTGTCAAATGAAGATTATTAAAAAATAAAACCGTCCTGGATACAGAACGGCTTTAAATAAATCTTGCCTTTGATTACTAGTTAATTCCCAATAATTGTACTTCAAAAACAAGCGTGGCTTTTGGCGGAATCGGACCATGACCAAACTCTCCATAGCCAAGATGATAAGGAATAGTAAGTTTTCTCTTTTCTCCGACTTTCACCCCAACTACACCTAAATCCCAACCTTTAATAACCATACCGCCGCCGAGATTAAAAGAAAAAGGTTCGTTGCGATCAAGACTAGAATCAAACTTTGATCCATCTTCAAACGTGCCAGTGTAATGTACGGAAACATTGTGCCCTTCTTTGGCCTCTTCCCCTTCCCCGGCCTCTAATATTTCTACGATTAGATCTTCCATAAAATTAGTTAGATTAAATTAATGAATAAATTATTTATTTTGTGGAGATTAGTTTAATGTCTTCAGGCTTTAAAATATCTAGCTCTACCAAGCGTTTTAAAAGGCTCTCCATGTCAGTATAGAGTATTGGAAGATAACCGACTTCGTCAGCACTCTCTAAACTTTTTCTGGAATCATCAATAAAAATTAATTCGTTTGGTTCTATGCCGAGTTTTTTGGTAAATGATAGGTAAACCCGTGGGTCGGGTTTCATAACCCCTTCTTCAACCGAGAAAGCGACAACGTCGAATAGGTCTTCCACACCATGGCTCCTTATCTCCTTGGCTCCGAGAGAAGACATGTTACTTAAAAGCCCAACTTTATAACCATTTTGCTTCGCTAACTTAACTAGGGTAAACATCGGGTGGTTCAAGGAGCTGGGTGGCAAACTGTCAACATGGGTCAAAAATCCTTCGACTTCTTCCCCCCGGCCTAATTCAACAAAGATTATTTTCCAGAAATTTTTTGGGTCACATTCACCAATATTTAACAAATGGTTGTGCTTAAAATATACCTCGCGGGCTTGCTCTAAAGGAATACTTAAGTATTCGGCCGCGGTATGGTACAGCTTAAAAGAGTAGAGATACAAGACCCCGCCCCAGTCGAAACCAATGGCTTTAAATTTATTAGGCATAAATACTTATAGTGCCGTTTTTACTATCGATCCTCACGAGATCACCATCATGCAATTTGGAAGTAGCATTACCAGTTCCAATAATTGTAGGTATTTTATACTCTCTTGCTATTATTGAAGCATGGCTTAACAGTCCGCCTTCGTCGGTTATGATGCCCTTAGCTAACGAGAGCTTCGTAAACTGATAAGGTAGGGCGGATTTTAATACGGCAATTTTATTTGTAAAATCTGCATCTTCTGCCCAAATTTTAACCTCTCCCTCAACTTGCCCCTCGTAGGCACCTGCTCCTTTCAGAAAAACATTTTCATTTTTTGCATTAACTGATTTTTCAAAAAAATTTATAGCCCGGTTGACGGCAACCACAGCTTCCCCACAGCTATTCACAGTTTTTTGATCATTACGTTCTTGAGCGTAATTTTTTGTTTCCTCAATAAATTTTTTCCAACGAATAAATTTATTTTTATCAAAAGCAGCCAGACCAATGGAGGTATTATTTTCGTAGAATTCAATGATAAGCTTACGGTGGTAAATACCCGCCCAAGGACTTAGTACTCGAACCTGACTCCCTGGGTGAAGCTCAGTGTGGACAAATCTATCTTCGGCCGTGACACCAACATGAGGCAAAGGATGAAAATCCGGTGTGATATTATGCTTTTCGATGTATTTTTTTAAATCTTCCTCTTCTCGACTACCCTGGGGAGGAAATAACGAAACCTCTTCCTCGGGTTTTAACCAGGGCCATACTGATCGACAAACTAAAATATCCATTTGCTTATTTCGGAAAGTAACGGGATAACCAGAAATTACCATGGCCGCTTCGCCGGTCACATACCAATCATCTGGGTTAATATTCCAACTCAAAAGAAGTTCTTTTAAATCGGTTAACATTTTTTTACTAATCATACAAGACTATTTTGTACACATTTTAGAAAAGAGCAAACATAAAGTAAAAGTATCATAGGTCTTTTCACCTTACAAGCTACCTAAATCGAGGCGAGTATCAAAATTAATTTCTTTGACAAAATCTGGCATGTGACTAATGAGTACCAGAGCGCCATCATAGTTGTTTACTGCTTTAGCAATAACCGGGATATGGCGGAAGTTAATATGGTTGGTTGGTTCGTCTAGAACTAAAAGTCCCGGTTTCATTAACACAAGACGAGCAAAAGATAATAAACCTTTTTGGCCTTCGGACAAGTCCGACACTTTATTACCCATGAGTTCGCCGGTGATTAAAAATCCAGCCGCAATTGAGCGCATCTCTTGGATATCTATCCCATCGGTTAAAGCGCTACTTAAAGAGTCAAAAACACTTTGCTCGTAATCCAAAGTAGCAAAATCCTGACTATAATAACCAATGCGAGTATCTTTTAAAATAACCGCATTTTCATTACCGCCGTTGACCAGAGTTCGTAACAGGGTGCTTTTACCAATACCGTTCGGACCCGAGATTAACAGTCGATCGCGCTGTCTTAATAATATATTCACGGTTTTTTCTACTGGTTCGTGGTTTTTAATGATCTTCACAGACTTAATGACCACAATATTACCAACAATCCC
>Ga0172379_10003604_pt1 | contig 24302 bp, 27 predicted proteins | sample GrowelOW334metaG_FD_119756 | JGI IMG/M metagenome (GOLD analysis project Ga0172379, IMG submission 119756) | Groundwater microbial communities from an aquifer near a municipal landfill in Southern Ontario, Canada - Groundwater well OW334 metaG | ecosystem: Environmental > Aquatic > Deep...
CTTGATGTCTGCAAAGTCAACGTTGATTATTCCGGGGGTTGTAATAAGGTCTGAAATTCCCTCTACAGCTTGGCGGAGGACGTTATCGCAACTAGCAAAAGCGTCTTTAAAATTGGTGTTTTTGTCGGCTAATTGGAGCAATTTATCATTAGGAATAACAATAATTGCATCAACTTCCTTGGACAATTCTTCTAGTCCTTTTTCAGCTATCTTCATTCGATGATTACCTTCGAAGAAGAAAGGTTTTGTGGTGACAGCGATGGTAAGGATGCCTTGTTCTTTTGCTGCGCGAGCGACGATAGGAGCGGCGCCTGTGCCTGTGCCTCCACCCATTCCGCATGCAAGGAAAATCATATCTGCTCCTTTGATGACATCTTGAATTTCAGATTTTGTTTCTTCGGCTGCCTTTTTTCCAACTTCTGGATCCATTCCGGCGCCGAGACCTTTCGTAAGATTTTTCCCAATGTGAATTTTTTTCTCAGCCAAAGAATGATGCAAGTCTTGCGTGTCGGTATTCATGCAAATGAAAGAAACTCCTTTCACTTTAGAATTTATCATATGGTTAATAGCATTCTTACCTGATCCTCCTATTCCGATGACCATGATGCGAGCGAAAGTTTCTATTTCTTGATTTATTTTTGGCATAGTTTTTTATTATTAATAATTTACTTGTATATGAAGCATACTAGCACTGAAGTAAAAAAAAGCAAACCCCGCACCAGAGCAAGCTCGGTGCGGGGCAGGCCCCCTATTTTTAACACTAGAATCCAATACTTAATTTTTAAGGCATTAGCTGTTTTATGCTTGATTTTACTGTATTTTTTATGTCTTTGAAGAGGTTTGACAATGAACCTTCAGAGTAGCCACTGTTGTCTCTACCAGAAATCACTAAACCGAGCGCAGGGAAATAAGATGAATCACGAAGTTTCGTTTTTGAATTTCCAAAAATATCAGTTGAACCGATGCTTGCAGGAAGTTTGAGAATAGATTTAGAAAGTTCCAGTAGTCCAGATGTGTTTGCTCCTCCGCCGACAAATACCACACCTGCTGGCAAGAGTCCGTTGCGTTTTATTTTCTTTAAATGATTTTCTATCAATTCAAAAATGTCGGACAGGCGCGCTTCGACAATTTCATCTAATTTCTTTTTTGAAAAATCTTCTTCAACAGCTCCTTGTTTAAAATGTTCTGCCATGTCTAATGGAATTTTAAAACCTAGAGCGATGTCATTTGTAATGTCTGCTCCGCCGATAGAAAAAGTGTGAATTAAGATTGGCAACCCATTTTCAAAAACAGAAAGAGTCGTTGTTTGCTGTCCTATGTTTACTAAAGCCACTCCCACAATCTTTTGCTTCTCGGATAATGCGACTTGCCCGCAAATAATAGGGGAAGCAATGGCATCTATTGCTTCTACTCCAGCTTGGGCCAAAACTTCTGTCAAATCTTCTAAATGTTGCACTGAATAAGTCACAAAAAAGGCTTTTACTTCAAGCTTTGTTCCGCGCATACCCTCCAACCTTCCAAATACTTCTTTTCCATCAAGTCGGGAAGAAATATGGAATATCTGGATGACTTTTTTATTATTTAAATTTAAATTATCTTCGCAATCTTGTAGAGCTTTATTAATATCTAGATTTGTCACTTCGCCGTCGGCTTTGGAAATAATTACTGAACCAGAACTATTTTCTCCGCGTAGACTTATGCCACTGACTGAAATAAATGCGCGTTTTATTTTTATGCCGGAAGATTTTTCAGCCATCTCCACAGCTTTTTTGATTGAGATTGTCGCCTCATTTTGATCAATGACGTATCCGTGCCTCAAACCAAATGTTTCGCTTTCTCCGATGCCAATAATTTTAGGATTTTTTTCTCCTTTTAAGAATTCTCCCACGACGACTCTCGTCGTTGATGATCCGATGTCTATTCCGACTGTTATATTTCTTATCATATTTTTCTTCTGCTCTCTCCATTGTACTACTATGTTCAAACCCTTTCAAATGAAGCATTCCGTGGATAACTAAAAAGCCTAGAAATTCACTGAAAGTTTTAGAAAAGTTTTTCGCTTCTCGTTTTATCAAGGATGGACAGAGGATTATTTCTCCTTCATTTTCACGCAAAGGGAAAGATAAAATATTTGTGGATTTATCCTTATTTCTATATGTTTTATTTATTTCCTTAGATTTATTTTCTGTAACATAAGCGATAGATAGAGAGTATTTTTTTCCTAAAATATCGTTTTTTAATTTCAAAAAAGACAAACTTGGGAGTTTGCCTTTCGTTTTATTTATCACACAGAAATTATCTTGCATAGTTTACTTTGTTACCATCTTGCCGAGCTTTTTGAGTAGTTCTATTTCTTTTCTGCGAGCCATTCTCTTGAGAGCACCGTTTTTTATTTTAAGTTTGGATTCTTTTCGGACATTGTAACGAGCGCCTTTTACTTTACGGATTATGCCTGACTCTTGGATTCTGCGTGAAAAACGACGCAAGATGCTTGAGTTGTTTTCGTTTTGATTTTTCTTCACTTCTATTACTGTTTTTGCCATACCTCATAGGTTATCACAAACATTAAGAATTGTAAAATTTAAAGCACGGATATTTTTTTACTAAAAAATTCCTCGTGCTCGCACCGTCGTGCTCGCAAGTCTTTAAATTTTACAATTTTTTATATTTTTATTGACTTTTTCGTAAAAAAATATATTATTAATAAACTATGTTGCAATCAGCTGACTATATAACAAAAGAAAAAAGGAAAGCATTGGAAATTGAATTGGCAGATTTAAAGGGTCCAAAAAGAAAGGAAATTTTGGCCGGTTTGGAGTATGCAAAATCATTGGGTGACTTGTCAGAAAATGCTGAGTATCATCAAATTCGTGAAGAACAAGGCAAGCTCGAAGCTCGTATCGTTCATATAGAACAAATCTTACAATCTTCACAAACAGTTGCGAAAGGTAAAGGAGACGTGGTGGAAATCGGTTCTGTGGTAGTCGTTCAAAAGGCTGGCGATAAAAAAGAAAATATAACTTACACTATTGTAGGGTCAGAAGAAGCAGATATGAAGAATGGTAAAATCTCAAACAAGTCTCCTTTTGGTGAAGCGCTTTTTGGTAAAAAGAAAGGCGACAGTGTTTCTTTCAAAACTCCAGGTGGTATGGTGAATTATAAAATCATTAGTGTTTCTTAAAACTTTCAAAATAGTAATGGTGTTCGGACATTGAGCAAATAAGTTTGCTCGTGGTCCTCACTTATTGCTATAATCTAGGAATGTCTTCAATTGATGAAATTAGAGATGCCAGAATAAAAAAACTTGAACTCCTAAGGAGTAAAGGTCTTAATCCGTATCCAGCAGATTCTAAAAGGGAACTTTCGCTAGTTGAAGCAATAACAAATTTCGATAAGCTGGAAAAAAGTAAAGATTCTAAATGGATTTCTGGGAGAATAATGTCTATTCGCGGACAAGGCGCTATTGTTTTTTTGACATTAAATGATGGCACTGGGCTTTTTCAGGGTTTACTTAAAAAAGATGTTTTAGGGGAAGAAAAACTTTCTTTTTTTAATGAAGTGGTAGACATAGGGGATTTTGTGGAAATTCAAGGTACTTTCTTTACGACAAAAAGAGGAGAAAAGACTTTGGAGGTAAAAGATTGGCGAATGCTTTCAAAAAGTCTTAGACCATTACCTGAAAAGTGGCATGGACTTACGGATGTGGAAGAAAGATTTCGAAAAAGATATCTAGATATTTTAATGAGCCCTGAACTGAAAGACCTTTTTGAAAAGAAAGCAAAATTTTGGAATACAATTCGTGAATATTTAATTTCTAAAAATTTTCTTGAAGTAGAAACTCCGGTTATTGAAAACACTACTGGAGGCGCTGATGCTCGACCATTTATAACTCATCATAATGCTCTAGATATAGATGTGTATTTGAGAATTTCAGCAGGGGAATTATGGCAGAAAAAGCTTTTAGTTGGTGGTTTTCCTCGTACATTTGAGATAGGACGAATTTTTAGAAATGAAGGCATTTCAAACGAACACCTTCAAGACTATACTCAACTAGAATATTATATGGCTTATGCGGATTACAATACCGGTATGGAGATGACGAAAGAATTATATAAACTTATTGCAGAAAAAGTTTTTGGCACAACGAAGTTTAAAATTAGAGAATTTGATATTGATTTGAGTGCCGATTGGAAAATTTATGATTTCGTGGAAATTATAAAAAATGAATATAAAAAATACGACATAGACCCATTAGTGTTCATTGAAGGAAAGTCTAAACAAAACGACGAGGCTCTCAAAAAAATAAAATTAGCATTAAAAGATTTAAAAATTGAATATGATAATTCTGAAATCAGCATAGAGCGTGGTATTGATTTGTTGTGGAAACAAATGAGAAAAACTATTGCTGGTCCGGGTTTTCTTATCAATGTTCCTGTATATTTAGAACCTCTTGCAAAAAGAAATAGGAATAATCCAAAAACAGTTGAAAGATTTCAGGTTATTTTAGCTGGTAGTGAGATGGGTAAAGGTTTTAGTGAATTAAATGACCCTATTGATCAAGGTGAAAGATTTATGAAACAGCAAGCTCTCCGTGATGCGGGAGATGAAGAAGCTCAAATGGCAGATATGGAATTTGTGGAAGCTCTAGAATACGCTATGCCTCCAGCTTTTGGCTTCGGTCTCTCTGAAAGACTTTTTAGTTTTTTGATGGATAAACCAATTCGCGAGACTCAACTCTTTCCGTTAATGAAACCAAGGAATTTAGAATAAATTTTCTCCCATAAATAGTGATACCCCGGATTGCCGAGGCGATCAGGGGTATTTTGTTTCGGCACCGAATTGTGCCGAAAAGATATTAGGGGCGCACCTCATCATTTTGACCATCCAACTCAGGGTTGGCTTTTCACCGCTTATATGATGAGGTGCGCGTTGCAACCGAGCATCTGCAAAGAACAAATTACGGGAGCGTTCTGCGCTGTTGTGCCTGTGCGAGTAGGTTTCAGCGACAGAACACTCCCGGGCCGTGTTGACTACCTTGGTCCAGCGTAAGGTGCAACACGTGCCTCATGTAAAAACTTAGTATGTGGCGCAAATAACTACCCCATTCAATCGTTCCTTTGCTGCGGTCAGCTAAGGTAGGGAAAGCGTTACCGCGCCACAATATAAAAACTATAAAACTAAGGGCTAGGGAAGTCAAAAAGTTATCCACAGATAAGGCTTGGTGTAATTTTCTATAAGGAATACAATATATATCAAGTGGGAAAAAGTGGGAAACCAAAATTTTATGTTAATTGGCGAATACATACACACAATAGATGAAAAAAGCAGAGTCTCTATGCCGGCTAAATTCCGAGAAGAGCTCGGCAAGAAAATTATTATCACACCCGGTCTCGGAAAATGTCTGTTCATTTTTACATTAAAAGAATGGGAGAAAGTTAGCAATAAACTTTCCAGTTCAGATTCAGATTTATCTTTCTTGAAAGTTGATCAAAGAAATTTCAATAGATATATGTTCGGACGAGCGGCAGAAGTGGAGATAGATTCAATCGGGAGAATTTTAATTCCAGAATTTTTGAAAGAAAGGGTTGGTTTGAAAAGTTCTGCGGCAATTATCGGAGTCAAAGACAGGATAGAAGTTTGGAGCGAAAAGGCATGGTCGGAGAATAAGGCACTCGTGGAAAAGCAAGCGGAACAATTGGCGGAAAAGCTTGGAAACGAAGGTAAATAGGATGGTAAGCATACACAGGACAGTTCTTTTAAATGAAGCTATAGAAGGTTTGAATTTGAATTCTAAATCTTTTGTACTTGATTGCACTTTTGGCGGAGGTGGGCACAGCTTAGAAATGTGCAAGAGGTATTCTGGCATAAAAATAATTGCTTTAGATCAAGACAAAAATGCTTTTGAAAAAGCTGAAGACAAATTCAAAGATTTGAATTGCGACATTTCTTTTGTAAATGAAAATTTTAGGAATTTAGACAAAGTTAGTTTGCAAAATGTGGATGGAATCATTTTTGATTTAGGTTTGAGTTCCGACCAGTTGGAGGTTTCCGGACGAGGATTTTCTTTTCTAAAAAATGAGCCCCTCATCATGACAATGAAAGAAAATCCAACTTCTGCAGACGTAACGGCAGGAGATGTCGTAAACACATGGAGTGAAAAAAGTTTGGCAGATATTATTTATGGTTATGGTGAGGAAAAATACTCAAGAAAGATAGCCAAAGGAATAGTTGAAGCTAGAGAGAAAAAGAAGATTGAGACAACCTTTGACTTGGTAAAGATAATAGAGGATGTGGTGCCGGCAGTATATAAAAGGGGAAGATTACATTTTGCCACTAGGACTTTTCAAGCCATACGGATAGCAGTCAATGATGAACTGGGCGCGCTTGCCGAAGGATTGGAGAAAGGATTTAAGTTTTTAAAAAATGGAGGAAGGATTTCAGTAATTTCTTTTCATAGTTTAGAAGATAGGATAGTAAAAAGATTTTTTAAAGAAATGGCGATGAAAGGGGAAGCGAGATTGGTAAATAAGAAAGTCATTTTAGCCAGCGCTGATGAAATAAAGAACAATCCAAGGTCTAGAAGCGCAAAATTGAGAATTTTGGAAAAAATAAAATTATGAGACAAATGAGTTTAAAACTAAATATGTATATGAAGAGCATAAGTATGATAAATAATATTGAAAAATTTATTTTCAATATTATTATTTGGTCTTTTGCTATTCTTGTACTCTCATATATCGTGTTTTTAGGAACTATGGTCAAGAATATCGTGGAACGAAAGAGCCTTGAAGCAAATGCGCGTGTTTTGGAAAGCGAAGTGAGGGATTTGGAACTTTCTTATCTATCTATGTCTAACAATATTGACCTAAATCTCTCATATTCTATGGGTTTTAAGGAAGTTCAGGCGACATTTGCGACTCGTAAAGCTCTCGGTCTCGGGTCTTCGAGCGGGTCTTTAAAAGTAGCTCAAAATGACTTATAGTTTTCTTTTCAGAACAAAGATTCTTATTTTATGCATTGTGCTTTTTTCTCTTGTCTTAATGGCTAAAATCTTTTGGGTGCAGATTGTGCATGGTGATGCTTATTCAGAATTAGCAGATAGACAATATTCCACTCCGAGTGGAGATATTTTTGAACGTGGAACTATTTTTTTTACGGACAAAGATGGACAACTTATTTCAGCCGCTACTCAAACTTCTGGATTTAAAATTGCGATAGACCCCAGCAAGATTGTAGATGCGGAATCAGTTTATCAAAGTTTATCAAAAATAATAACTCTTAATCATGACGATTTTATCGCTCGAGCGACGAAGGCAAGTGATCCTTATGAAGAAGTCGCTTTTCATCTTTCAAAAAAAGAAGCTGATGCTGTTGATTTGCTTAAAATTACCGGTGTGAATATCTATAAAGAAAAATGGCGTTTTTACCCAGGAGGAACTCTCGCTTCTCATACTCTCGGATTGGTGGGATATAAAGACACAGAACTTGGTGGGCGTTATGGTTTGGAAAGAGAATATGATGGTGAGCTCACGAGAGATAGTAACAGTCTTTACGTAAATTTTTTTGCTGAGGTTTTTTCCAATATAAATAAAACTTTATTAAAAGATGAAGCTCTCGAAGGCGATATAGTCACTACCATCGAACCGATAGTTCAAAGTTTTCTAGAGAAAAAGCTAGGAGAAGTGAAAGATAAATATCAGACTGATTCTATTGGTGGAATAATAATGAACCCACAAGATGGATCTATTTATGCTCTAGGAATAAAACCGGACTTTGATCCAAACAATTTTTCTCAAGTTAAAAATGTTTCTGTTTTTTCTAATCCTTTAGTTGAGTCTGTTTTAGAATTTGGATCGGTTGTGAAGCCTTTAGTTATGGCTGGAGCGTTGGACGCTGGAGTTTTGACGGCTAAAACTACTTATGATGACAAGGGTTCTGTGATAGTGGAGAAAAAGGAAATATTCAATTTTGATAAGAAAGGAAGAGGGGCGGGAACAAGTATGCAGGAAGTTCTAAATCAGTCTCTTAATACCGGAATGGTTTTTGTGGAGCAAAAATTGGGCAAAGAACGCTTGCGTGATTATCTGCTTTCCTATGGAATAAAAGAAAAAACGGGAATTGATTTACCAAATGAAACTAGCGGTCTTGTCTCAAATATTTTAAATAGTCCCAGAGAAATAGAATATGCCAATGCCGCTTTCGGTCAAGGAATAGCCATGACGCCAGTTGAAATGATTCGAGCTTTGGCATCATTAGCAAATGGAGGCAACTTAGTTGTTCCTCACATCGTAAAAGAAATAAAATATACGACTGGAATATCAGAAAAAATAACATATCCGACTACTCGCGCAAAAATAACAGAGCAAACTGGCGAAGAGATAACTAGAATGCTCGTGACAGTGATGGATAAAGCGATAAAAGGAGGTTTGGCAAAATTGGAACATTTCAGTGTGGCAGTAAAAACTGGTACTGCGCAAGTTGCGGACAATGTGACTGGAGGTTATTATACTGATAGGCATACACATTCTTTTGTCGGTTATTTTCCAGCCTATAATCCAAAGTTTATCGTTTTCCTTTATGCCGTGAATCCGAAAGGAGTGGAGTTTGCAGCTACGACTTGGACAGATCCATTTTTAGATATAACTAAATTTTTACTAAATTATTACGGAGTTTCACCCGATAGATAGATTTTATATTATGAAAACAGCTTTTAAAAAAATAATAACTTATATTTTGCAAATAGAATCGCGTTTAGTTATTTGGAAATATAAACCGAGGATTATTGCTATCACAGGGTCAGTAGGCAAGACTTCTACGAAAGATGCCATCTATGCTGTCATCTCAATGGTTTCGCATGTCCGCAAAAGCGAGAAAAGTTATAATAGCGAAATCGGTTTACCTTTGACTATTTTAGGATGCAGTAATGGTTGGAATAATCCTTTTACTTGGATAAAAAATATTTTTAAAGGTTTGTGGCTCGTTTTAATTCCTCATAAATATCCAAAATGGCTCATTCTCGAAGTGGGTGTGAGTCATCCTGATGATATGCGTCGCACTGCTTCTTGGCTCAAGACGGATGTGGTGATTATGACAGCTATCGGAGAAACTCCAGCTCATATTGAATTCTTTCATTCGCGTAAAAATCTAATTGAAGAAAAAAGTAAGCTTATAAAAACCTTGAAGCCAGATGGTTTTTTGATATTAAATGCTGATGATGAAGATGTATTAAAATTAAAAATGAAAACTAGAAATCAAACGATTACTTATGGATTCAAAGAAGGGTCTGACATTTTAGGGTCTGGCGACAGTATTTTTTATGATGATGCGGGGATTCCAAAAGGTGTAATTTTCAGGGCAGATGAAGGGGGAAATAGCTTGCCTGTTGTCATCGAGGGAGTGTTCGGCAGAAATCATGTTTATGCTTCTTTGGCCACGCTCGCGCTTTCTTCTATTTTGAAATTTAATATGCTAAATGCGGTAAATGCGCTCAAAAGTTATGACGTTCCACCTGGACGTATGCGACTTTTAGTTGGTAAAAATGATTCCTTTATTATTGATGATACATACAATTCTTCTCCTTTTGCTTGCGAGTCTGCTTTGAAAACTTTAAAAGAAATAAAAAATCAATTTAGAAAGATTGCAGTTTTGGGCGATATGTTAGAACTCGGAAAACATACGATTGACGCGCATAAAAACATCGGAGTAATAGCGAAAGAAAATTGCGATGTCTTAGTAGTCGTGGGTCCGAGAGCTCAGGCGATAAAAGAAGGAGCATTTGAGGCTGGTATGAACAATACAAATATTTATGAATTTTTAAATTCTTCAGAGGCGGGAGATTTTATGGAAACTTTTATTAAAAAAGGGGATTTGATACTCGTAAAAGGTTCTCAAGGTATGCGTATGGAACGTGTCTGTGAAGCAATAATTTTAGATAAAGAAAATAAAGATAAACTTTTGGTTCGTCAAAACGATGAGTGGTTGAAGAAGAAATAAGACGTTTAAAAAAATTACATTTCTCCGATAAATTTTAGAAGTCGCGCCTCGAGCTCATTTAATATGGGAGACAGGTGCGGGTGTTTGTCGGTATGTTTTTTAATAAATACTCGCACTTTTGGAATACAGATAGATATTAGTATTATTCCGATGACTAGAGAGAAGATTCCTTGGAAAAAAGGCAATACAAGTCCGAACAACCCCGATATTATGAAGATAATTCCTACAGTTAAAACAATAATTTTCTTTCCCTTTTTCCGCATGTGGATTTATTATAGCATGAATTAAGATTTGTTTTTTACTTTTTAAAACTGATTTTATGTTTAATTAAAATTGTTATATAATATTTATATGAATTTAGATAAAGGACCAGCTAGAAAGTTAATACAGCATACGGTAGAAAATCATAAACAGCTGGGTGTGGAGTGTGCTTTTGAGACAATTCCAAGCGAAAAACACCCAGAGTATAATGAAGACGCAATTTTAACCGATGAAAGAAAAAAAGTGTTTGGTGTTTTTGATGGTGTAGGTGGTCTTTCAGCGGGAGAATTAGCTTCAAAAACTGCGTGTTATTATTTTATGGATTACTTGAATGATTTTCTGTCTAATGATGTTGATATAGAAAAAATAAAAAGAAAAATTTTAGAAATTTTTAATGGTGCAGATAAGGCTGTAAAAGATAAAGCTGATGAGAAAGGTGTAGGAGAAATAGCTACTACGGCTACTGTGTTAAAGATTTTTAATGATTATGCATTAATTGCCAGTGTCGGTGACAGTCGAGCGTATAAAATCAATTCAAAAGGAGAAGTACAACAAATTACTTTAGATGATGATGATTTGTCTGTTTATTTTGTCGGGGCAGAACGGAAAGAAATGGCAGAACATATTGCAAATGCTAGAAGAATAGAAGATTTAACTGATGATGAACTTACTTTTTTTAGAGTTAGAAATATTATAACGAAAGCTATCGGATTCAAGAATAGTAAACCAAATATTTATGTTGTTCCGATTGAAAAAGGAGATTGTTTCCTTCTTACTTCAGATGGTATTCATGATAATTTAACCACAGATGAAATAGAAGAAATAACTAAACAATCAAAAGTACCAGCAGAAATTGCGAAAAAACTAAAAGAAAAGGCAGTGGCTCGAAGTAAAGAACCAAAATCAGTTGAAATGCGCGCAAAGAAAGACGATATGTCGGTTGTGGTTGTTGGTATAAAATAACTTCGTGTTTATTAGTATTTTTAATTTTTGGATAAAAATGCTATATTTTTTCTATTGGCCCTATCGTCTAACGGTTAGGACAGAGCCTTCTCAAGGCTTAAATCGCGGTTCGATTCCGCGTAGGGTCACAGATTGACATAAACTATAAATAATGCATAATTTATCTTGAAGACAAGAGAGTGAAACAATCAACTGGAGTTCTTCCTTATGTATTATCATATCCTGAGTATTGAGTTGTTCTTGCGAAAGCGCAAATTCCTCGATGGTTTCGCCAGCGAGGTCATGGACCGCGCGCGAGGAATCTTGGGTGAAGACACTTCTGGATTGATTCCGGAGGAGAGTATCGGCGAAGTCCTAGGACCGGAGGCCGTTATATTGTTCGCTGAAGACTGGGTGGACGATCCCAGCATCCAGATGGCGGGATTTAAGAAATGCGACAAGTGTGGGCGCATGAACCCGATTCGGACTGTAACGCCACTCAGGTGTATCGGTTGCCAAGCGGAGCTTGTGCCGGCTGAGACCTGCGAGATGTGCGCATGAAATTAGGAAACCCAATGGGTTTCAACGAGGGGTGGCCACGAAAAGGTGGGCCCCTCTTTCCTTTTTTATACTAGCTTTTTGAGTTCCTGTTCGTATTTTTTCATTACCTCAATGGAGGCAGTTTGCTGGTCTGCGCCGGAATCTACTTTTGCTTTTACTTCTAGCGCGATAGTTTTAAAGAGTTCAGGATTTTTCTCCATCATTTTTATAAACATATCTATTTGAGCTTCGGGTACACCTTTTAGGCGGAGCATTTTTTTAAATAAGAAATTTTGAAACATAATTTTTTTTAATCTTCTAATTTGGGCTTATCTATTTCTAATAATGCGAGCTCTGGGGAAGTTCCGGCTATACGGAGGACGTCTTTGTCTATCTTTTTCAATTCTTTATTTGAAGCGTTGAAGTGGTTTACGACGGTGCCTAGGGCGTTGCCAAGTTTGTTGTGATATTCATCGTAGGATTTCAAATGTTTTCCCAAATCTTCCACTTTTTTGATTATTTCTTTTGCGGACTCTTCTATTTTTAGCGCCTTGAGTCCTTGTAAGACGGTTTGCAGATATGCGAGGAATGAAGTGGGTGAGGTGATGATGACTTTATATTTTCCAGCAGCTCGCTGGATTAAGTTTTCATTGTCATCTCCCGCGCCGACTTTATTTGTAATTAAGTCATAATAAATGGCTTCGTGCGGTATGAACATAAAAGCAAAATCAGTCGTGCCTTTGGAGGGTTGTATATATTTTGCTGTTTCAGTAATTCTATTTTTTAAATCATTCACAAAAATTGTTTCTAGTTTCTTTTTTTCTGCCCCATCTCGCTCTTCTGCCATTTTGTTGTAATTCTCAAGTGAGAATTTAGAATCTATTGGGATGATTTTATCTTTTACGAAGACGACAGCGTCTACTATCGTTTTATCGGAGAATTCATATTGCATTTGGTAACTACCTGGGGGAAGGACGTTTTTCAAAACTGTCTCTAGATAATATTCGCCCAAGATTCCGCGTTGTTTTGGATTCTTTAAGATATTTTCTAAGCTTTGTAATTGGTCAGCAAAAGAAATGACTTGTTTGTTCGTTTCATCCAGTCTAGTCAATCGTTCCGTCACATCACGGATTATTTTATTTGATTCACTTGAATGGAATTTTAAACTTTCGTTTACTTGTTTGTGGCTTTCACCGATTTTACTGTCTACAGTTCTAGAGAGTTCATTTATTTGAGTCAGGATAAGATTAAGGCCAATGCCATCTTCTTTTTCTTCTTTTTTCTTATTCAAAATAAAGTAGGCTACTGCGCCTCCTACGGTTATTCCTAATATTATCCAAATGACATTTTCCATGCTTCTATTTTAGCATTTTAAATTTATAAATAAAAATAAATGAGTAGAAATGAGAAGCCGCCTATGAGAGCTCGGCCCCCATGGCGGCGATGATGCGCATGCTTTATGCTGGTTTTTCGTGAATCCTTTCCACTGTGAATCCAGGAATGGCTTCCAGCTTTTCCATGTCTTCGTTAGTTCCGTTTTGAATCTCGAATACCCACATCGTGGTAGTCTGGAAGCATTTTTTTCCGGTTTTGGTTTCAACTACCTCACAGAAAGTTGCTTGATCCATACCATCGGGAACTCGCAAAGCTCTCACCTTCATGGTTGAAATCACAAGTATCATAAAGTTCTCCTTTCGTTTATTCACTTAAGATGCTAACACACGCTCTATTATTATCAAGTATAAAAGAGAAGCCGCCTGAGGAGCAGTTGGCTTCCCCAAGCGGCGGATGATACGCGCACTGAAACTATTTCGCAATCTACGTTACCACTCTTGTGAAGCGGGAACTTCTACTATCTCCATATGAACCCCGATGTCTTTCAGCGAGGTGAGGTCTTTCTCGACCCCATCGTGGATTATATAGAGATACATCTCGTCACAGAGTAGTTCGACCTTTCTGTGGAGGAGGAAGGTGGATGCTGTTTCTACTGTTGTCAAGTTCCAACCTTCCGGACAGGATCTCAACCTTACGATCATGCCTCCACAGATCGCAACCCGTTTCGACACAGGTTCGGCTGTGATTTCTACTTCCTTCAGTCGTGCGATGGTGTCCTCTGGTGCATCAGGAATCTCGAGAAAAGAATGAGATGCAGACGAGTGCACGCATCTGATGTTTCCATTATCGAGGGCTCTACTGGCTTTCAGTATTAGATTTATGATATTGTCAACTTCTCCTGCGACTCTAACGAACATAAAAAAGTTCTCCTTTCGTTCATTTAAGATGCTAACACACGCTCTATTATTATCAAGTATAAATTTCTATTTCTTTAAGTAGTGTTTCAAGGTATAAATCCAGTCTTCATCAATGCCGTCGCCAGCGAGTTTTTGTTCCAAAAGCCATTCCAAGTAACCTCTGTCTATTTTCACCACATCTTCTATTTTTTTAGTGTTGTGCTTGCCGAAATTAAAATTTCGTAAAAGGGAGGGATGCGAAGAAATTTCTATCATTTTTTTTATGGCTTCATCTTCACTCAAATTCTCTTGTTCTATTATTTTTTTCTTCAATCGTAGGAAGAGCTGTTCTAATACAAGCACGTCGCCGAGCGCGTCGTGGGCTGTGGCGTTTATTTCTATTTCCAACAAGTAACGAAGATATTGTAAATTATATCTTTCTATTTTTCCTTCTTTATCTAAATCTCTGGCAACTCGAAGAGTACAGATGAAATTTTTTGGTTCAATGTTTTCTTTTTTTATCATTATTAAATCAAAAGGGGCATTGTGGGCTACTACAATGGAATTTTTATCTTCAAAAAGTTTCTTTATTTTTTGTTGGTCGCTGGATTCTCTAAAGGATGGCTTGTCGGCAACCATTTTATTTGTTATGTGATGCACGGCGGAAGCTTCAGGTGGAATTTTGATTTCCGGTTTATATAGACCTGTGAAAGTTTCGTTATCAGTTTTGTAAGCAATCTGACAAAGAAAAGCTTTATCGGTATTGCCGGTGGTTTCTGTATCAAAAAATATTAGTTTAGACATAGTGCTATTTTAGCATAATTCTGATATAATTTATAAGGAATATTGTTTTTAGAAAGCCTTGCGCAGGAGTTTAGAAAATAAAAATGGTATTCCATTTATTATTTTCTTGAACGACGAGCAGTTCGCTGGGCAAGCTTGCCCAGATAGATTGCTTTATAAAAATAGATATTCCTATATAAATTTATGTTACACGAACAAATAAAAAATGGAATAAAAGAGGCGATGATGGCGAAAGATGCTTTGAAGTTGAAAGCTTTTCGGGCGATGTCGGCCGCTTTTACAAATGAACTCGTTGCAAAAAACAAAAAACCGCAAGAAATGTTGAAAGATGATGAAGCCTTGGCTGTGATAACTAGACTTGCTAAGCAAAGGAAAGATTCTATTGAACAGTTTAAAAAAGGAAATAGGGAAGACTTGGTAAAAGAAGAACAAGCCGAACTTTCTATTTTAGAGACTTATTTGCCAAAAATGATGAGCAAGGTTGAAGTTGAAAAAATTGCTAAAGCAAAAAAGGCTGAACTTGTAATTACTGATGCCACAAAGAAAGGAATGCTGATGTCTGCTGTCATGAAAGACTTGAAGGGCAAGGCAGACGGCTCTTTGGTCAAAGAAGTCGTAGATTCATTATTTTAAATTTTAGATGAAAAAAGTAACAAAATTAGTCACACATGACGGTTCATTTCATACGGATGATGTTTTTGCAGTTGCAACGCTTTCATTGATGCTTGAGAATAAAAAAGAGTCTTTTGAAATAATCCGTACCAGAGACGAAGAGATTTTAGAAAGTGGAAATTACGTCGTCGATGTCGGTGGCGTATATGACGCAAAGTTGAATAAATTTGACCATCACCAAAAGGGTGGAGCGGGAAAAGGAATAAATGACATAGCTTATTCTTCTTTCGGACTTGTTTGGCAAAAGTTTGGCGAAGAACTGACAGGTGGAAAAGAAGCATCTTTGATTATTGAGAAAAAGCTTGTAGCCCCTGTCGATGCAAATGATAACGGAGTTGATTTATCAAAAAATAACATATCAGATGTTTTTGAATATACCTTGCAAGATGTATTTGCCACTTTTTCTCCGACAGCGTTGGAAGATTTAGAGAAAGACAAACAATTTTTGAAAGCTCTGGTTTTGGCAAAGGAAATTTTAAAAAGAGAAATAAAAAAAGCGATTGATCAGATAGAAATTACAAAAATTATCAGAAATTTTTATAAAAAATCGGAAGATAAGAGGTTGGTGGTCATAGATAAACCGAGAGTTTCCAGATATAACATTTGGGATGCGTTGCAAGATTTTAAAGAACCACTTTTTGCTGTTTATGGAGACAAGGAAGACTGGTCCATCGTGGCTATGAGAAAAGAAAAAAATAGTTTTGGGAATAGAAAAGATTTTCCATCAGCTTGGGCTGGCTTGAGAAAAGAAGAATTACAGAAGATGACGGGGGTGGAAGAGGCCGTATTTTGCCACAATAAGTTATTTTTAGCGGTGGCAAAATCAAAAGAAGGGGCAATTAAATTAGCAGAATTAGCGTTATTAGGTTAATATGAAAATCATAAAAATAAAAAATTCTTCTATTATATATTATGGCATTCATTGATGAAATAAAAATATATGCAGAAGCTGGAGCTGGCGGAAACGGCGTTGTTCGCTGGTATCGGCAGAAATTTGAACCGAAAGGCGGACCAGCAGGGGGAGATGCCGGACGAGGCGGGGATTTTTATGTGCAAGCAGTCCGCGACGTGCACATACTTTTAAAATATAAAGCCAAGAAAAGTTTTATTGCAGGCAGAGGGGAAGACGGTGGAGGTAAAAGCTTGCATGGAGCAAACGGTCAAGATTTTGTTTTAGAATTGCCAGTTGGTTCTATTATCACAAATCTTGAAACTGAAGAAAAATGGCAATTGATGAAAGATGGAGAGAAGATTCTTCTTTTGAAAGGCGGTTTTGGTGGTTTTGGAAATGAACATTTCAAGAGCTCAGTCAATACGACTCCACAAGAATCAAATGTTGGCGGGGCTGGTGAAAAAGGAAATTTTAAAATAGAACTAGAACTTTTTGCTGATATTGGATTTATTGGACTTCCAAATGCTGGAAAATCTTCTCTTTTAAATGCGCTTACAAATGCGGATGCGAAAGTGGGAGATTATCCTTTTACTACGCTCGATCCAAACTTGGGGGATTTTCATGGTTACATCATTGCTGATATTCCAGGACTTATCGAAGGGGCTTCCGAAGGAAAAGGACTCGGTGTGAAGTTTTTGCGTCACATCAAACGCACAAAAATGATTGCTCATCTTATTTCTTTTGAAAATTTATCAAAGGGTTCAACAGGAATGATGAAGGTTTATAAAGAAATTCGTAAAGAATTAGCAAAATACGACAAGACTTTAGGCTTGGGTGAAGATGGTCTTTCTGCAAAAGAAGAAATAATTATTCTGACAAAGTCTGATGTTGTAGATGATGCAAAAGTTGTGGCTAAAAAAGTGGCAGATTTCAAAAAAATCAGTAAAAATGTTTTTATTCTATCTCTGTTTGATGACAAAATGGTAAAGAAATTTCAGGATGCGTTGGTAAAAATTCTAAAAAAGGCATAAAATACATTTTATGAAAGAGGCTGGACCGAATATAACTCAAAAGGTTTTTGATGAAAATGACCTTGAAGTGTTTGAAGGTGATTTAGAATCAAGGATTAAAGCTCTTGCTTTTTGGATAGATCATAAAGTAAAAAGAAAACAGTGGAGCAATGAAGAAATTGCTAAAAAATTTGCAAAAAGAAGCACTAGAGAAATTCTTACAGATGGAGATACTGGGTTTATGAATCCATGTAGTGATTTTATGCTTGTTGCGTGGGCTCTTTTGAAGAAAAATGGACTAAAGCCTATTTTAATAGCAGAAAAGATTAAACCAAAAAAATATAATTTTATTCATATGCATTTTGTAATTGAGTTTTTTAATAAAGATATTTTATATTTTCTTGATTTTACAACAAAAAATCAGGTGGTTTTAAGAAAGGGAGAATATAAAAATCAAAGAGAGGGTATAGAAACTCTTCAAACCGTAAAAATAACCAATGATATTAGTTTTGATCAAAATATGCAATCAGTTTTAGAAAATAATAAATTTGATTTTAGTGGTTTTAAGCTTGAAGATATTGTTGCGCAATTACAAAAAGATAATACTCCACAAACATATGCTAGCTATGTAGAAAAATTACCACATAATGGGGATTTGTATTTAGATTCGGATATTCAAATTAGTTAAATGTGATATTATATTAGATATTACATATGGAAAAGAAATATTACCCAACAATTGGTCTAGAGATACACGCAGAATTGAAAACGCAAACGAAAATGTTTTGCGGATGCAAGAATGACCCTGATGAAGAAAAGCCAAATATAAACATTTGCCCAATTTGCATGGCGCATCCGGGAGCTTTGCCGGTCATAAATAAAAAAGCTATAGAAAATGTTATAAAAGTTGGTCTTGCGGTAAATGGAAAAATTGCGGACTTTACGGAGTTTGATCGTAAGAATTATTTTTATCCAGATATTCCAAAAGGTTATCAGATTTCACAATATAAATTTCCAATAGTTTCCGGCGGGCATCTCGCAGATTTTGATATTACTCGTGTGCATTTGGAAGAAGACACAGCAAATAACAAGCATGACAGAGGTGATTTTTCTTTGATAGATTTTAATCGTTCTGGCGTGCCTTTGATGGAGCTCGTGACAGAGGCGACTACTTTTAAAAGTGATGAAGAAGCGGCAAAAGGCTCTACAAAATTTGCCAAAGAACTTCAATTAATACTTTGGTATCTCGGAGTGTCTGAAGCGAATATGGAAAAAGGAGAAATGCGTGTGGAAGCGAACATTTCTATTTCCACAGATATTAAGAAACTTGGCACAAAAGTAGAAGTTAAAAATTTAAATTCATTCAAGAGTGTTGAACATGCCATAAAATATGAAGTTGATAGAATGATAAAATTAGTAGAGGAAGGCAAAGGCTCAGAAATAGTGCAGGAAACTCGCGGTTGGGACGATGATAAACAAAAAACATTTTCTCAAAGGAAAAAAGAAGGAAGCGCTGATTACCGATATTTTCCAGAGCCCGATTTACCAAAATTAAAACTTCATGAAGTGTTTGATTTAAAGAAAATGGAGAAAGAATTGCCAGAGTTGCCAGAAGCAAAACGTGCTAGATTCAAGAAAGATTTTGGAATAAAAGATGAAGACATAGAAAGCTATATAAATGAGCCTAGTTTGGGTATTTGGTTTGAAGAAGTGGCTAAAATCTTAAAAGATAAAGAGAAAATAAAAACAGCTTCAAACTATATTACGACAGACTTTATTGGGCTCAGGGCAAAAAGTGAGGCAAAGCTTCCATCCGTAAATAATTTTACAGAACTTATAAATTTGATTTCAGAAAATAAAATTTCTTCTCGCGTGGCGAAAGATGTTTTGGCGATGATTGTGGTAAAAGATGAATCTCCACTGAAAATAGCGACTGAAAAGAATTTGCTCCAAAAAAGTGATGCGGGTGTATTAAAAGAAATTGCAAAAAAGATTATTGAGGCTAATCCGAAAGTTGTGGCGGATTACAAGGGTGGTAAAGAGCAGGCCTTGATGTCTCTCGTCGGACAAATAATGAAAGAAACGAAGGGTTCTGCAAATCCAGCTGTCACAAAACAAATTTTAATAGATTTACTTAAATAGGTTATGAATCAAAAAATTCTCACCAAAACAGTTGCTCGTTTGATGAAGCCATCAAAAGGGATTCTGGCCATTGATGAAAGCTTAAAAACTTGTGGTGGTCGTTTTCTAAAGCTCGGCATACCAAATACAGAAAAAAAGAGAAGGGAATATCGAGAACTTCTCATTACTGCGCCGGAAATGGAAAAATATATTTCTGGATATATTCTTTTCGATGAAACAATCAAACAAAAAACAAATAGTGGAAAAAGTTTTGTTTCTGTTTTGCAATCAAAAGGAATAGAAATTGGCATCAAGGTAGACGCAGGCACTGTGGATTTTCCGAATCATTTGGGAGAAAAAGTTACAAAAGGTTTGGATGGTTTAGACGAAAGATTAAAAGAATATAAAAAACTTGGCGCGACTTTTGCAAAATGGCGCGCTGTTTACACAATAGGAATAGATAGCCCGAGCATTGATTGTATGAATGTGAATGCGGGAATTTTTGCAAAATATGCAAAGCTGTGTCAGGAAAACGACATTGTGCCAATCGTTGAACCGGAAATTTTAATTGATGGAAATCATACGGTAGAAAAATGTTTTAAAGTCACTGCTCAAAATTTGGACAAAGTTTTTTCTGAACTAAAAAGGGCGGATGTTTTTATCCCTGGAATGATTTTAAAGACAAGCATGGTGATTTCCGGAAAAACCTCAAGAGACAAGCCGTCTTCAGAAAAGGTAGCGGAAATGACCTTAAAATGTTTAAAAGAACATGTTCCATCTGATATCGGCGGGATTGTTTTCCTTTCTGGTGGACAGAGCGATGAAGATGCGATTTTAAACTTAAATGCCATGCATAAAGTCGGGAAACTTCCTTGGCCACTTACATTTTCTTATGGTAGAGCGATTCAAAATTCCGCGCTCGTTTCTTGGGCAAAGAATCCTTCTGATGTGATAGGGGCGCAAAAACTTTTACTAACTGCCGCAAAGGCCAATAGCTTAGCGTCCGTCGGGAAGTATAAATAAATTTCAGGAACAGCCTTTATATATTGCTTTTTTATTTTTTTTCTATATACTGTCTATATGTTTGTAATTAAAGCTGAAAAAAGAGATTTAGATACAAAATTAGGTGTTTTGAGAAAGTCTGGGAAAATCCCAGCTGTTTTTTACGGAGCAGGGGAAAAGAGCACTTCTGTTACCCTTTCTAATTCTGAATTCAAGAAAATCTGGCGAGATGCCGGAGAGTCTTCTGCTATCAAGATTTCAACTCCTAGTGGAGATGTAAATGCTCTTATTCACGAAGTACAGGTTGACCCAGTGACTGATGAACCTATTCATGTAGACTTTTTGGTTATCGACATGAAGAAGAAAATTCGAGTCAAGGTTCCTCTTGTCTTCGAAGGTATTTCAAATGCAGTAAAGAGTGGTATTGGAAATCTTGTGAAAGTGCTTCATGAAGTTGAAATCGAAGCTTTGCCTTCAGATTTGCCACACAATCTTAGTGTTGATATTTCAAAACTAGAAACTCTAGATAACAATGTCATCGTTTCTGATATAAAATTGCCAGCCGGAATTGTTTTGATAACAAATGGTGGTGATGTCGTAGCTTCTGTTGTTGCTCAGGTTGAAGAAAAAGAAGAAGTTGTCGTTGCTCCTGATTTGTCCGCTATTGAAGTTGAAAAGAAAGGTAAGAAAGAAGAGGAAGCAGTGCCTGGGGCAGAGCCTGCAGATGCAACACCAGTCAAAGAGGAAAAGAAGCCTGAAAAGAAATAAAAATTTTAAAAAACGTGTTATAATAAAAGCTATGACAAGAAATACGGTCATAGCTTTTATTTTTATATTATCTGTTTTTTTTAGTTGTGTAGGACAAAGAGTAAATGCTGCTTTTGATTGTCTGACGCTCACAGTGTCTTCAGCTCAATCTGATAAAAATTACTGCCAAAATGAGTTAAATCAAATAGAAGCACAGCTCGCGGATTTGTTAAATCAGCAAAAAGAACAGCAGAAAACGACAGGCACCTTAAAGGGTGATGTTGATTATTTGACTAGCCAAATAAATGCTCTTAAAACAAAAATAAAAGCCAGATCTTTAGCTATAGCTCAATTAAAGGTAAACATAACTGAGAAAGTAAATACCATCAGATCTCTTTCAGACAAGATAGAGCGCGAGCATGAATCTTTAGCTCAACTGCTTAGAAATACGAAAGATTTTGACGATGAAAATTTATTTAGCCTGATTCTTTCTAATAAAAGCGTTTCAGATTTTTATGGTGATTTGGAATCTTATACTTCCATCAAACAAGCGGTTAAATCTTCTATTGATATCGTCAATGGAGTAAAAACACAAAATGAAGTCGCGAAAACTGATTTAGAGAAAAAACAAAGTGCCGAAATAGATGCAAAAGCTGAATTAGAAAACGCGCAAAAAACTGTAGCCAAGTCTGAAGCTGAAAAAAAACAGCTCTTGGCTATTTCAAAAAACAAAGAAGCGGAATATCAAAAATTAGCTGAAGCAAAAAAGGTCCAAGCGAATAAAATTCGTAGCGCTCTCTTTAGTCTCGCAGGTATTTCAGAAAAAATTGAATTCGGCACAGCACTTCAATATGCAAATGAAGTAAAAGATAAGCTAGGGGTTGATCCGGCATTTTTGTTGGCTGTTTTAACTCAAGAATCAAATTTGGGAGCAAATGTCGGGCAATGTTATCTGACAAATCCAGATACTGGTGGTGGAGTTGGGAAAAATACTGGCAAGGCTTTTGCAAAAGTTATGAATCCTACTCGTGATGTTCCGGTATTTTTAAGCTTGGCAGTTGATTTAGGAATTAATGCTTATAAGACAGCTGTTTCTTGTCCGGTAAGTGGAATTGCGGGTTATGGTGGAGCGATGGGGCCGGCGCAATTTATTCCTTCAACTTGGAAGATTTTTGCAAATCGCTTGAAAGATGTTTTGGGTTCTGTGGCAAATCCATGGGCTCCAAGAGATGCGTTTATGGCTTCAGGAATGTTTTTGTCTGATCTCGGAGCAGTGGGGACTAGTACTAGTAAGCAAAGTAAGGCAGCTTGCAGTTATTATGGCACCAGAGGGTCTACATGCACTTATAGCCGAAGCGTTATGAAATTGAAGTCTACTATCCAAGCCAACATAGATTTGCTTTAAAATGAAATTCATGATAATCTGCTAAAACAGTTATATGAAAAAAGATATACACCCAAAATATGATATAAAAACAAAAGCAACTTGCGCCTGTGGGGCAGTTTTTGAAGTTGGTTCCACTATGCCTTCTATTGCGATGGAAATCTGCAGTAATTGTCATCCTTTTTATACTGGAAATGAAAAAATCATGGATACCGCTGGACGTGTAGAAAGATTCAACAAGCGTCGCGCCGCAACTACTGCTAAAGCAAAAAAATAAAAACTCGTTGCAGGCGTAGTTTTTAGAAAGCCTTGCGCAGGCCGACGGGCCGAGCAGTTCGCTGGCGTAGCAACGCCAGATAGATTGCTTTATAAAAAGTATGCCAAGAAAGAGTTTTTATACATTTTTATGAGCTTAGATTTAAACGAACTAAAAAAAGATCACAGAACTAGCTATTTGGCAGAAATGTTGGAAAAGCTTTTTCGTGAGGAAGCCGAAGTGCGAGAAATGCTCGCGAGCGATGAAAGCTTGCACGAAATGGCGACAAAAGAGCTGAAGGTTATCCAAGAAGAAAAAGAAAGGTTGGAGGCGCAAGTAGAGGAAATTTTAGCTAAAGATAAAGCAGAAGAAGAATTTCCGAATGAAATAGTTTTAGAAGTGCGAGCCGGCGCCGGAGGCGACGAAGCTTCTCTTTTCGCTTGGGAACTTGCGCATATGTATGAGAAATTTTCAGAGGCAGAAGGTTGGCAATGGAAAGTAAATTATGAATCAAAAAGCGAATTGAATGGATATAAAGAAGCGAGTTTTGAAATAAAAGGAAAAGATGTTTATAGAAAGATGCGATACGAGACAGGTGTACATCGAGTACAGAGAATGCCAGCAACTGAAAAAAACGGGAGAATTCACACTTCCACTGCATCGGTGGCGGTTTTGCCGATTAGAAAAAAAGTTACTGTAAAAATCGATCCATCAGAATTTGAATTGGAATATTCCCGTTCCGGTGGAAAAGGCGGACAGAATGTGAACAAGGTTGAAACGGCTGTTCGTATAATTCACAAGCCCACAGGACTCGATGTGCGTTCTACAAATGAGCGAAGTCAATTAGCAAATAGAGAGAAAGCTATGTCCATCCTGACAGCAAAACTTCAGCAATTAGAAGAAGAAAAAGAAGCAAAAAAGTATGCTGGTGAACGTAAAGAACAAATAGGCACAGCAGATAGATCAGAAAAAATCCGTACTTATAATTTTCCTCAGGATCGTGTGACTGACCATCGCATAAAGAAATCTTGGCACAATTTGCCAAAAATAATGGAGGGTGAGATAGGGGAAATAATAAATGACATTGAAACTGGCGCGGTGGGGAATGAAACGGAAGAGTAAAAATTATCTCTATTTGCTTTTCAGTTTTTATGTGGTATGCTCTAGGGCAGTAGTTATCTTAAGTCGTTTTAAGAAGGCTGCGCATTAAAAAATATTTTTTGTCCTTTTTAGTAAAAAAGGAAGAAAGTTTAAATGGCTACAAAGCTATATGTAGGGGGACTCCCTTACAGCACCCAAGAAGCTGCTCTTAAAGAGCTCTTCGCACAAGCTGGAAACGTTGTTTCTGCTGTGATTATTATGGACAAGATGTCTGGTCGTTCAAAAGGTTTTGGATTCGTAGAAATGTCATCACAAGATGAGGCTGCAAAAGCTATCTCGATGTTTA
>Ga0172379_10003605_pt1 | contig 24300 bp, 26 predicted proteins | sample GrowelOW334metaG_FD_119756 | JGI IMG/M metagenome (GOLD analysis project Ga0172379, IMG submission 119756) | Groundwater microbial communities from an aquifer near a municipal landfill in Southern Ontario, Canada - Groundwater well OW334 metaG | ecosystem: Environmental > Aquatic > Deep...
AGGGCGTGTAGTTTAATGGTAAAACACATCTCTGATAAAGATGAGACCGATAGTCCGATTCTATCCTCGCCCACACACCCCCTACGGACTTGTAGCTCAACGGTAGAGCGCTTCGTTTACATCGAAGATGTTGGGGGTTCAAATCCCTCCAAGTCCACAACGCTATTTTTTATATCTCGTTAAGGCAGTGTTAATAATTTTTTTTAGTAAGCTTTCATAGTCCATTCCACTTTTGCGGGCGGCGAGGGGAAAGTATGAGGTTGTTGAAACTTCCGGTGGCATTATCCCGGGAGGTGAATTAACTTCAAGTACAAATGGATTTTCTTTTTCATCACACTTAATATCGATTCGACAATAATCATAAACTTTAAGAGCTTTCCAAGATAAAAGACAAATTTTCTCGATTCTTTTTTTTAGTTTATCAGAAATTTTTGCCGGACAAAGTAAATAGTCAGAGCGTTCTTCCTCAAAAAACCATTTTACTTCCAAAGAATCAAAGGGAAGATATTTTTTCGGTAATATATTATGGTTTGGTTCGATTATCGGTAAAATTTGTGGGGGATTCCCGACCATTGAGACGGAAAATTCCCTTCCACTTAAAAATGGCTCTACCATGGCCGGCTCATTAAATGATTTTATAATATAGGCAACTTGTTTTTTTAAGTCAGTTGTATTATTAACAACGCTTTTTCTAGTAATTCCAGCGGATGAACCTTCAGATATTGGCTTAATGATCACTGGAAATTTAAGATCAAAATCTTTTACTTCGTTATTTTCAAAAACACATTGATCAAGGACCGGTACTTTGTAATTTTTCAAGATCTCTTTTGTCCGAACTTTATTCAAAATTATGGCGCTTGTTAGTGGTGAGGAACCGGTATACGGAATTTGAAGCATTTCTAAAATTGCCGGAAATTGGGCTTCACGATCTTTACCAAACATTCCTTCGGCAACATTAAAAACCAAACCGATTTTTTTTCTTAATCGATAAAGTTTTCCGTATGCCTTGTCATCGGCTTCGATAGGAATTATTTTATGTCCTAAATTTCTTAAGTGACTTATTTGCCACTCGGTAGTTTTAGGGTCGTCAAAATCTGTTTCAACCTGATGACGATAATCATTTGGGTCCGGATAATGATGTCGAACGTTATATAAAAAAACAATGTTCATAGGAGTTAATCTCTATTATTTTTATGTAATTTTATTAATTCTTTTTGAAGTACTGACAGCGACTGGTTGAAAATCGTATGTATCTTTTTTTTCCATTGAGGCGGGGTCGTTTGTTCCTGATGTAACCCATAAAATTCATTTAACAATTCATAAAAATGTAATTTTGTCTGACGATATAATCCGGTCTTTGAAAATTTTTTAACGAGCGGATCTCTGTTACCTCGGGTAAAAGCGATATAAAATGCCAGGGCTTGTTCATCGGTATTCAATCCAAATGCATCCCAACCCGTTCCGGATGCTTTTTTTCCAAACACGTTAAATAAATGCATTTTATTCTTGATCAGCATGTTATCCTCAAATCCCGCTTCTTTAATTGGGTTAATCCCATTAGCTACAAGGTAAATATATAGTCGAGCACATTTGGTGCAAGCACCACACCACCGTTTTGTTTTTGACTCGGGAAACTGTTCCTCCGACCAACATGACATTAGATATTCAAATGTATCTTTGTAATATCGCTCTTTAAGAATGCCGATTATCCCCAAGTCGTTTAAACCCTGCAAGAATGATGAGGTATAAACCTCGCCTTCAGACAGTGATTGAGTAAGTAGTGACAATTCTTCGATGGCGAAAGCCGACTGCTCCCAATCTGGATTAAATTTAAGTCCTTCGTCATCATACCTAAAAGCATTAGTACTTTTTTCATTACTAAAAAGAATATAACCGGCCTTTTTTTTATAAGCAAAAGGTAAAGACAACAAGGCCCATGAGCTTATGGCCAGCTCCCACCCAAACCAACCTTCTCCCTTTTCTCTCAACGACCCCAATGGATTATCCAAATAATATATTTGATCTTTTATTTTTTGGGAAAACTTGCTAAAAAGTTTTTTTTTGTGCAGTCCTTCATAACCCTCATCAACCGGGTCATTAAACCAAATAAGCGTCGGGGTTAATCCGATCTCTTTAGCAACTCGATAGGTAAGAAAACTATCTTTACCAAAGGTAAAAGGAATTATCACATGTTCATCAATCGTGTCTGGAAACGATGGTGGCGTGTCATCTGTTTCCGCAAAAATATAATTTGAATTGAGAAGTGTTTTAAGAAGTGGGACAACTCCGGTCCCACGCTTGGCTTTAAAAAGATACCAATAGGCCGGCAAATAGCGAATGAAACATTGATATGCATAAGAGAATGAGTGAGGAAATCCCGTATTGTATTCCATTCGGATCGTTTCGTTAAGCATCAGGGGAAGATGAGCTGTAAAAATATAGGCAACGTTATCAAGCAGTTTTACCTTGTTGTCTTTTTTATAATCTGACCAAACCGTGTTTGGATAAGCAAGTGTTAAGTCGGTTTTTATTACCTTAGAATCAATAGTAATAGATATTCCTTTTTTGGTATTTTTGGTAGTTATCTGAACTGGAATTTCACGTTCATGCCATTGCCTCCATGTCCGTTTTGATGTGATACTTGGAGGTTTATCCTCGTTATCTTTTTGTTTCATTTTATGGAATTATTATTGCTTATTTTTACAATTTGTCAATAGGATATTTTTGTTATACTAAATTTATGAGAAAGAATTTCTGGCAATATTATTGGGAAACTCTGCATGATTTTGGTGAGGCGATTATCAATCTATTTATTTTTCTCCCTTATTTTTTCTCTGTATCTGCTTTGCTAAAAACTTTTTTTGCGCCTTGGAAAAACCTAACTGTTAAAAAAACTCTAGTAGGTTTTACTTTTGCCGACTGGGCTAATCGCTTTACCTTTAATATTATTTCTCGAGTGATAGGGGTAATTATGAGGATTTCTATTATTGCATTTTACTTTATTTTTCAGACCATATTTATGGTTACGCTTCCTTTTATTGCTTTGTCGTTTTTTCTTTTTTTACCTTTTTTTTATTTGTTGTCCCTAACTAAAAAAACTGCTCAAACTGATAAGGAGGTTTCCAGAAAAAAATTTATTGAATCCCACATGCTGAACAGCGAAAATCGATCACTGGTTGAAAATTGGTTTGAGGAGTATTATCAAAAACACCTTTACAAAACACCCTGGTGGAAGTTGGCAAATTTATTTGTCTTTCCACCTTTAGCCCGCGATTGGGCGGTTGGCTATTCCCCAATCCTTGATCAATATGCAACTGATTTGGCTACTTCTACCTATCTTCATCACATTAAAAATATTGTTGATAGGGATAAAGAAATTGCTGAAATGGAACAGATCCTAATGAAGTCAGCGGAAAGTAGCGTTCTTATCGTCGGTGAAGAGGGTGTTGGAAAACATACTATAGTCGATGCTTTTGCAAAGAAAATTTATCTTGGAAAGATCAACTCGCAGTTAATGTATAAAAGAATCCTGAAACTTAATATGGAAAAGATTTTGAATGAATTTTTAGATCAACAACAGAGAGAAAAATTTTTTGAAGATTTGCTGGAAGAGGCCTCTCAAGCAAAAAATGTTATTATTTTTATTGATGATCTTGATAAATTTATTTCATTAACCTCCTCTTTTGAAAAATATGCCAAAACCAATCTTGTCCAAATTATTGGTATAACTACCCCTTTTGCCTATCAACAATTTATTTTTCCTAACGAAAAAATTGGTCGTATATTCAACAAAGTTGATGTTTACGAAGTTAGTAACAGCGAAGCAGAAAATATTTTACTTGATGCAGCTTTTTCTTTTGAGCAGAGTTATAAAGTGATTATTCCTTATGAAACCATTAAAGAAGTTGTTGAGAAAAGCGAATTTTATTTAACATACATTCCTTTTCCGGAAAAAGCCGTTGATCTTTTGGATATGGCTTGTGCTTATACGAAACAAAATAGTACGGGCGATTCAAGAATCGCCCCTACAACAATAACCCCTGAAATAATTAATAATGTTTTAACAGAAAAAACTCACGTTCCAACGACAATTACCAATCAAATGAAAGAAAAACTTCTTCATCTAGAGACTTTACTACTGTCTCAAATTATTCAACAAGATGAGGCGATCAAAGAACTATCTTCGGCTCTCAGAAGATCTTTTTTGCTTATCGGAAAAAGAAAAAAACCGTTAGCATCATTTTTATTTTTAGGTCCAACCGGGGTAGGAAAAACACAGACTGCGAAGGAAATTGCAAACGTGTTTTTTAATGATTCATCTAATTCAGAAGTACAGACGGAACATGCCCTGCCTGCCGGCAGGCAGGCCCCGTCTCTACAAGTAAAATATTTATTACGTTTTGATATGTCCGAATTTCAGTCAAAATATGATATTCCAAAACTAATAGGTGACAACAACAATCCCGGACTACTTACGGCAACCATTAGAAAACAAAGTTATGGTGTTTTACTACTGGACGAGATCGAAAAAGCCGATAAAGACCTAATAAATATTTTTTTAACGATCATCGACGAAGGCTATTTTATTGACGGATTAGGAAAAAAAGTTGACTGCAAGAATTTGATCATAATTGCGACCTCCAATGCCGGCTCTGATTTTTTGTTTTCTCAAATTGGTCCTATAAGTCCCATTAGTCTCATCAACCAATTAGTCGAAAAAAAACTGTTTTCCCCCGAATTCCTAAATCGCTTTGATGGCGTGATCGCTTTTAATTCTTTATCTCAACAATCAATTATAATTTTGGCTAAAAAAATTATTGAAAAAATATCTCTAGATATTTTCAAATTATATAAAGTAAAAATTTTGGTAACCGATAAAACTATTGATTTGGTTTCAAAAAAAGGATACGACCCACGCTTTGGCGCCAGAAATCTTGAGAGGACTATAAGAGACGAAGTTGAGGATAAAATTGCAAAACTAATCTTTGAAGAAAAGGCCCGTCCCGGTGAGACCATTAGTTTATAATTTATTTGTATGGGCAAACTTATTGTAATTGAGGGAACAGATGGCTCGGGTAAAGCAACACAACTCAGAATGCTTCTTAAATATTTAAATGAAAAACGAGTCAACCATGCTTCTTTTGACTTTCCCCAATACGGAAAAACTTTTTTCGGGGATTTCGCCGGTCGATTTCTGAAAGGGGAATTCGGACATTTTAGTAGGATCAATCCTTATCTTGCTTCTTTTCCGTACGCTGCCGACCGTTGGCAGGTAAAAGATAAAATGTGGCAAGCGATAAAAGACGGGAAACTAATCATCTGCAATCGTTACACTCCATCTTCTATTTATCAGGCTGTCAAGATCAAACCTTCACAAAGAAAATTTTTTTTGAAATGGGTTGATACTCTTGAATTTGAAGTCTTTAAAATACCTCGACCTAGTTTGATTATTTTTCTTCATGTACCGCTTGCCTTCGCTCAAATACTGATCGCCAAAAAAACAAAGGACCAATATGAAAAAAACGTTAGTTATCTCAAAAAAGTAGAAAGTATGTATCTGGCAATTGTAAAAACCAATAAAGACTGGGTTAAAATAGATTGTGTAGAAAATGATTCTATTCTTTCGCCTATTGAAATTCACAAAAAAATTATTGACATTCTTGTTGAAAAAGGCCATCTAACAACAACTTACCCAGTTTGACAAACATTATATTAGTTGATAAGCTATGGATATATGGATAAAAAATTTGTTGCTTTGATGATTCTGTTCTTTGTCGTTTTCGGTATATTTATTACAACGACATTTTTTAACAAGCAACTTGCAAGCTTAGCTAGAGCTTCGGCCGATTCAGACCCTTCACCAAAAGAATCGTTATTTTTTTACTACCCGATTGAAGGTATTAAACCTGGAGTAAAAGTCGACATAAATATTTTTGTTAGAAACAATAACAAAATGCCCTTAAACAACAAGCCAATAAAATTGATTACTAATTTTGGCCTAATTAACGGATTAAAAGAATCTGTATTAACATCTGACACAAAAGGTAAGGTAAGTTTTGTTTTAACTTCAGAAGCTCCTGGAAGCGCTGAACTAACTGCCTATTTCAAGGATAATATTGTCCTTATTAAAAAAGTTATCGTTTTTGAATGAAAAAAATTTCTAAGGTCGTAATTCCCGCTGCTGGTTTCGGGACAAGGTTTCTTCCTCAAACCAAAGCCATGCCTAAAGAGATGCTGCCAGTCGTTGATAAGCCCGTTATTAAATATGTTGTCGAGGAAGCAATCGATTCTAATGTAAAAAACATCATTATTGTGACCGGGTCAAATAAACGGGCGATTGAAGACCATTTTGACGCCCCCTCAGAAGATTTGGTAAAAAATTTACTACAAGGAAAAAAAGAACACTTACTTAAAGAAATCCAGAGAATTTCTAATATGGCCAATTTTATTTACATTCGTCAAAAAGGCCCCTATGGAAACGGAACCCCTGTTTTGACGGCTGAACCGGCCATAGAAGATGAGCCATTCGCCGTTCTTTGGGGTGATGAATTTATTTATTCTAAGCCACCCAGACTGGCCCAGATGATCAAGGTTTATGAAAAATTTGGCGGTATTGTTATTTCTGGAGTAAAAATAGAGAAGAAGGAAGATCTAAAAAGATATGGGATTGCTGATCTGACTCACGTAGAAAATAATGTCTTTAAAATAAATAAAATTGTTGAAAAACCAGAAATAGATGAGGCACCTTCAGATATTGCCACTCACGGTGGTTATATCTTGCCACCGGAAATTTTTGCCGCTCTTAGAAAAGTTCAACCGGGTCGAGGTAAAGAAATTTGGTTGGTCGATGCCATTAATCTTTTAATGAAGGAGGGTGTTCCGGTTTATACAGTCGTAATAGAAAATGGTAAATATTATGATACGGGAGATAAATTTGAATATTTAAAAACGGTTATAGAATTTGCACTAGAGCATGAAGAAATCAATGGGGAATTTAAAACCTTCATAAAATCACTCAAAATCTAATTGCAAAATTCTCCTTTCATTGATAGAATGTATACTTATGAATGATAATAATAAGAAAGTCGAAGAACTATTTGCTGCCGGAGCTCATCTTGGACATAAATCCAATCGAGTCCATCCAAAAACGAACAAGTATATTTATTCGTTTGAAAATGGTGTTTCTATAATTGATCTGACTAAAACTGCTGATTATTTGGAAAAGGCAAAAAAATATGTTTCAGAGCTCGGAGCCAATGGAAAAATTCTTCTTGTCGTCTGCACTAAAAAAATTGCTTCAAACCTAACAAAAGAACTGTGCACAAAAAATAATTTACCTTATATAAATACTAAATGGCCGGCAGGATTGTTGACCAATTTCGAAATGATCATAAAAAATGTAAAAAAACTTAATACGATGAAAGAAGAAAAGGAAAAAGGCGAGTGGAATAAATTTGTCAAACACGAACAGGTTAAATTGGACAAAGATCTTAATAAATTGGAAAAATTTTATGGAGGGATCTCTGACCTCAAGAAATTGCCTGATGCAGTTTTTATGATCGACATAAAGAAAGAAAAAAATTCTGTTAAGGAATCTGGTGAAATGAAAATAACCACGGTCGCTGTAACCGACACTAATGCTAATCCCGACCCAATCAACTATCCAATACCTGGCAACGACGATTCGCTTACTTCAATTGAATATTTTTTGAAAGAAATAATTGAAGCATACTCGACTAGCTATCTTAAAGGACAAGAAGCAAAAGCTAAAGAAGCTACAAAAAAATAATATGTATGATATTAAAAAACTAAAACAACTTCGTGAAGAGACGGGGATTTCCTTTTCTCTTTGCAAAAAGGCACTTGAAGAATCAAAGAATGATATTCCTGCCGCCAAAAAGTTATTGAACAATTGGGGGATCGCTAAAGCTGACAGCAAATCAACTCGCAGTACGGGAACAGGCATTATTTTTTCTTACGTTCATCACAATAAAAAAGTCGCGTCGCTTATTCAACTGGCTTGCGAAACCGACTTTGTTTCTGGTAATAAAGAATTTCAGTTACTCGGGCAAGAACTGGCGATGCAAGTAGCCTCGATTCGTGCAGAAACAAATGAAGAATTACTTGATCAAGAATATATAAGAGACCCATCAAAAAAGATAGGCGACTTAATCAAAGAGGCAGTGCTAAAATTTGGAGAGAATATTAAGGTTGTTAAATTTGTTCGCTGGTCAGTATAATGATTGTTATGGATATTGTTTCTACTTTTAACCAACAAGCACTCAAAACAATTGCGTCTCTCAAAGAAGATCTCAAATCTATTCGTACCGGTCGCGCTTCTCCTTCCCTCGTTGAAAATTTAACAGTTGAAACCTATGGCGGTCAAACGAAATTAAGATTGTTGGAATTGGCAACAATAATAACCGAGGGAGCATCTTCACTAGCAATTATGCCCTTTGACCCGTCTGTTATCCAAGATATCGAAAGAGCAATTTTAAAATCTCCACTTGGCCTGACACCAACCACCCAAGGAACAAGGATTGTAATTAGAATTCCGTCTCTTAATACCGAACAAAGAGAAAAATACATCAAAGTCGTCGGAGAGAAAGTTGAAGAAAAAAAGGTAACGATAAGAAATCATCGAGACGATTCCAGACGAATCATAAAAAATGCCTTAGAAAAAAAAGAAATGAGCGAGGATGAAAAATATCGACTGGAAAAAGAAATAGATGCACAATCGACAAAATTCATGGAGGAAATTAATACAGTAAGAGAAAGTAAAGAAAGTGAAATTAGAGAAGTATAGAGAAGTATAACCAATGACAATTTTAATATTCATCATAACTCTCGGTATTCTTGTTCTTGTCCATGAATTTGGTCATTTTTTAATGGCTAAAAAAATGGGTGTTAAAGTTGAAGAATTCGGAATCGGCCTACCACCAAAACTATTTGGAATCAAAAGAGGAGAAACTTTATACTCCGTTAATCTTTTACCTATCGGTGGTTTTGTTAAATTGTATGGAGAAGAATACGATGAATTGACTGGTAGGGGCAAGGCGCGACTTGCCCTAACAACCAAGGATCGAATGTTCGTCAACAAAAAACCTTGGCAAAAAACATTGATTGTTTTAGGTGGAGTTTTCGGTAATTTTTTATTAGGCTGGTTTATTTTTTCGTATTTGGTAACACAAGGAGTCCCTGTTCCGACCAATAACGTTATTGTTGAAAAAGTAACTAAAAACTCTCCCGCTGCCATCGCCGGTCTTCAAGAAAAGGATGTAATAACGAAATTAATGCTTGAAAACAAATCTATTGATTTAACTTCTTCGACCATGCTTATTGATGAAACTAAAAAATCCGCCGGAAAAAATATCCGACTTTTAGTCCAGAGGAATAATCGACAATTGACTGTTAATCTTGTACCTAGAATTCATCCGCCCAAAGGTGAGGGTCCATTGGGTATCGCTATAACTTCCTATACTGAAAAAAAATATCCTTGGTATACGGCGCCTTTTTACGGTTTGATAGAAGCTTTTAATATCACCTTTAAAATTGCCTCAGAACTAGGGAAAATGCTGGTTGGTTTCGTCACTTTTAAAAAACAAAATGTTGACGTCGCCGGACCTATAGGGATCGCCAATTTGGCCGGTCAGGCAGTAAAATTTGGCCGAAATGCTTTCTTAGAATTCTTAGCTCTTTTATCTTTAAATTTGGCAATCATGAACGTTCTACCGTTTCCTGCTTTAGACGGAGGACGTTTAGTTTTTGTGTTGTATGAAGGTATTACAAAAAGAAAGCCAAATAAAGATATAGAAAAATATACCAATTTAATTGGTTTCGTAATTTTATTATCATTAGCAGCTCTTATTACTGTCAATGATATTATTAAATTGATCAGAAAATAAATGTTCACACCCAAATATCGCCTAATAACTATTTCTGGAAAGATTGCCGTTGGCACTACCACCCTTACTAAAAAGCTTGTCGATTCTTTAGGTTGGAAACATATTAATATTGGTGCAATACAGCGAAAATATGACCGCAAACTTCAGCTACACGAAAATAAAGTGGGCGCTTTATCCCGGACTGATGAACACGAAAAGGAAATTGACGCCATCACACAACAATTACTTAAAACCGAAAAAGAAATTATTTACGAAGGTTGGTTGACCGGATTTTTTGCCCGTAATTATAAAGATGTTTTAAAAGTTCTTTTGGTTTGTTCTCTTGATGATATTCGTGTTGATAGAGTAGCGAATAGAGACAATGTCACCGTTGACCAAGCAAAAAACTGGATCAAACAAAGAGAGAAAGAAAACATAAATAAATGGAAAAGACTGTATGGTAATCATAATTTTTGGGAACCAAAAAATTATGACTTGGTGATTGATACTTATGAATCGGGTCAACTTGAAACGGTTGGCAAAGTTTTGGATAAAATTGGCTTTAAAGGAAATTTGAATAAATAATGAAATATTCAAAGATAACAATTTCTGGAAAGATCTGCACAGGCAAAACTACTTTATTGAAAAGTCTTCAAAAAGAATTAGGCTGGCCAATTTTTATGACCGGAAAATTGTTTCGCGAATATGTACAAAAAAATCAATTAAATCTGGACCAAGTAGAAGAACAGAATACCGAACTGACAAAAAAAATCGATTATCAAGTTCGCGATATGATCAATAAACCTGGAAATTTGATCGTTGATGGCTGGATGTCCGGAATTATGGCAAACAAATTACCGGACGTTTTAAAAGTTTTGTTAGTTTGCAATGATGACATTCGTTACCTTAGATTTGCGGAGCGGGAAAAAATATCTATTGATGAAGCAAAAAAAAGAGTTGATGAACGACAATCTAATTGGTTAAATAAGTTGGAAAAAATTTATAATCGAAATGATTTCGTCGATCCTAAAAATTACGATTTGATAATTGATACCTCCAGCATTTCTTCCAAAGCCGTTTTAAAGAAAGTAATGGATAAACTTGTAGGGGTTTGATTCACCTGCCTGCCGGCAGGCAAGGTCAAACCCGTTTAATTGGGTTTCATAAATGAAACCCCTATGAACAATCATTTTGTATTATAATTAACCACATGTTATATTCAAAATTATTCGGCAAAACTAAAAAAGACTCAAAAAAATATGATTCAGCTAACGCAACTTATCTTATAAAGGGCGGATTTATTGACCAAGTCATGGCCGGAACTTACACGTATTTATCCCTTGGGCTGCGTGTACTTAATAAAATAGAAAATATAATTAGAGAAGAGATCGATACGATCGGCACCGAGATACTGATGCCGTCGATCGTCCCCCAGGAATTATGGGCAAGGACCAACCGGTTAGAAACTGTTGATGTCTTGATGAAAACAACTCCGGCAAACAAATTTGCGCTGGCTAAAAATAATTCCGAATATGTCTTAAGCCCGACTCATGAAGAGGTGGTTACACCACTTGCTCAAAAATTTAATTTAAGTTATAAAGATTTTCCTTTTGCCCTTTACCATATCCAGACAAAATTTAGGAATGAACCGAGGGTAAAATCTGGATTAATGCGCGGTAGAGAATTTCGTATGAAAGATCTTTATAGTTTTCATACAACCGAGAAAGACCTAAAAGAATACTACGAAAATTCTAAAAAAGTTTATTTGAAGATTTTTGATAGACTGGGCATTGGAAAAGATACCGTAATTGCATTAGCTTCCGGGGGATCATTCACCGATGATTTTTCTCATGAATTTCAAACTGTTTGTGAGACCGGCGAAGATACTTTATTTTTTGTTAAAAGTACTGGAGTTTATTACAACCGCGAAGTAGCTCCCACAATGGCACCCAAACTTGAAAGTCAAGAAAAAATGTTAGTCTATAAGGATGTTGAGGGTAAAGAAATTATTGGAGTTGATGAACTGGCTAAGTTCTTGAACATTCCTGTTGAAAAAACAACAAAAACCATGATCTATGAAACTGATAAACAAAAAATTATTTTTGCGGCTGTCCGCGGTGGCTACAATATCAACGAAGATAAATTGAGAAAAGTGGCTGGTGCCAAAGCATTAAAACTTGCCTCTCCCGAGATCATTAAAAAAATAACCGGTGCTGAGATCGGATACGCCGGTCTAATCAATTTACCGAAGGACGTCGAAGTTTATATTGATGAGTCGGTTTCTGATCGAGCAAATTTTGAAACCGGATCAAACAAAACTCATTATCATTCTATCAATGTTAATTTTGGCCGCGACATTCCAACACCCAAAAAATTTTATGATTTTAAGATTGCGAAAGTTGGTGATCGCTACCCGGAAACCCAAGAACTATATCAGGTCGTTAAGGCAGCAGAGGTTGGAAATATCTTCCCGCTTTATACAAAATTTACGGATGCTTTCGATTATAAATTTATCGATCACGATGGGAAAGAAAAACAAATCTATATGGGATGTTATGGAATTGGACCTTCGAGGATCATGGGAATAATCGTTGAAAAATATCATGACGATAAAGGAATAATCTGGCCAGAATCAGTAGCGCCATTCCAAGTTCATCTGATTGGACTTGATTTAAAAGATGAATCTATAAAATCAAAAGCTAATGGCATTTATAAAACTCTTAAAGAAAACAGGATCGAAGTTCTCTATGACGATAGGGAAGATGTTACGGCAGGGGAAAAATTTTCCGATGCCGATCTGATTGGAATTCCAGTCCGATTAGTTGTTTCAAAAAGAACAGGGGAGAAAGTGGAGTATAAGAAAAGAGATGAAAAAGAAGCAAAAATACTTAGCGTTGAAGAAGTACTAAAATTACTAATTTCTAATTAACCTAATTTCTAAAAAATGACCAAGTCACAAACTCCAAACTGGTCATTGGTATTTGGGAATTCTTTAGGTTAATTAGAATAATTAGATCAATTAGGTTAATTAGATTAATTTATGAAGACTATTGTTACTCATTTATCGCCTGATCTTGACGCCATAACCTCCGTTTGGTTAATTAAAAAATATTTGCCTGACTGGGATAGCGCTCAAATAAAATTAGTTCCATCCGGGACTACTTTGGATGATGAGTTGCCTGATGTTAATAAAAACATTATTCATGTTGATACGGGCCTTGGTAAATTTGATCATCACCAGACCAATGACTTTACTTCAGCAACGAAACTAGTTTTTAAATTTCTTAATGGTCGAGATCTGATTGAGGCAAAAGAGATTAAAGCTGTAGAAAAAATTGTTGGATACGTAAACTCAACCGATCATTTTGCTGAAGTTTTTTATCCAGACCCAGCTGACGATCGATACGATTTTATGATCCGCCAATTGGTTGATGGTCTAAAAGTGATCAATCGCGAAGAATCAAAACTGATTGATACTATTTTTCAACTTTTAGAAGCCGCGTTGATTGTTTTTAAAAATAAAGTAAATGCCGAAGAAGAAATAAAAAATGGTTTTGTATTTCAATCATATCTTGGTAAATCACTTGCGATCGAATCAAAGAACGAAGAAGCAGTAAAGTTGGCTCTAAAAAAAGGGTTTGCACTAGTGATCCGACGTCATCCGGAAGTTGGTTTTACTAGAATAAAAACGCTACCTGAAGAAAAATTCAGTTTAAAACCCGTTTATGAAAATATTTTAAAACTAGATAAAAAAGGTAGTTGGTTTTTTCATATTTCAGAACATATGCTTCTTAATGGGTCATCAGGAAATCCAAAACTTGTTCCAACTCCTTTATCACTGAGAAAGATCATTGAAATAGTGAAGAGTATAAGATAGAATTGAACTAGTTAATCAAGTTATCAAGTTTTTCAAGTTTATAAACTTGTATTGTTGGGAGGAGGCGCATTAATTTATGGTTTTAGTAATAAAAAGAAAAGGAGAATCAAAAGACAGCATGTTTAGAAAATTTACTCGTTCTTTCATTGATGAAGAAATTGTCGACACACTCAGAAAAAAGCAATTTTATAAAAAACCTTCTTTGAAAAGAAAAGAGGAAGAAAAAGAAAGAATAAAAAATCGATCTTTAAAACGTAGAAAAGTTGTCTTTAAAAAAGTATTTAAACGGGTATGATAAATATTGTTTCTTCATCGCGTTATAAAATTAATCGTCAAAAAATAAAGCTTTTTGTACAAAGCATATTTGAGAAAGAACAGATTAATTTAGAACATTCTTTGAATGTTGTTTTTGTGGGAAAAAACAAAATGAAAGTTTTCACGGAAAAGTATAAAAACGAAAAAGAAACGTTACCAATCCTTTCATTTAAATATAACGAGGATGTCGGTGAGAAAGAAGTCTTACTGGGAGAAGTTGTTATTTGCTATCCATTGGTTATTTTATTGGCCGCTGAACGGAATAAAAGAGTTGACGAAATGATCAATGAGTTGGTAAAGCATGGAATCGAAAACTTATTAAAATAATATGTTCTACCTAAAATATCGCCCAAAAACTATTGAAGAGATAGATAATCTCCATGTTAAAGAAATGATCGGAAAGATTCTTGGATCATCGACTTTGCCTCATGCTTTTCTCTTTGTGGGCCAAAAGGGGACTGGAAAAACATCAACCGCGAGAATTCTTGCAAAAGCCGTTAACTGTCTCAATAACAAATTTTCCACTGATGCCTCCAAGCGCTCTAAATCTTATGAACCTTGTAATGAATGTTCTAATTGTAAAAGTATAGCTTTGTCTTCTTTCACCGATGTAATTGAAATGGACGCTGCATCAAACAGAGGAATTGAAGAAATAAAAAGTTTGATTCGTGAAACTTCTTTTCTTCCAATGTCTGGAGGTTACCGAGTTTTTATAATCGACGAAGCGCACATGATAACTAATGAAGGTTTTAACGCCCTTTTAAAAACCTTGGAAGAACCTCCCAAGTCTGCAATTTTCGTATTGGCGACCACCAATCTGGAAAAACTTCCAAAAACCATTGTTTCTCGTTGCCTAAAGATCAACTTTGGTAAAGCTAACACTGTCGATATTCTTTCAATGTTAAATAGAATCTCAAAAAACGAAAATATAAATTTACCGGAAAATATATTAAAATTAATTGCCAGTCACAGCGAAAATTCCTTTAGAGATGCGGCAAAAATTTTAGAAGAGGTAACTCTGCAAAAACTCAAGTCAGTTGAAGAAGTAGAGAATTTTTTAGGAATAAGGGGGAGAAATGATTTGATTGAAGTTATCGAAAAAAAAGATTTAAAAAAGACACTTATTTGGATAAGTGATTTCTCAAAAAATGGTGGTGATTTTAAAAATCTCATAGAAGATATTTTAGATCAATTGCACGCCGAACTTCTTCTTAAAAATGGCGTGATAGAAAATACAGGTAAAAAAATAGTTTTAACGCTAAATGAAATTTCATTGCTAATGAAATTGTTTATCGAAGCCTATCAAAATTTGCGGAACACTCCTATTGATTCTTTACCAGTTGAAATTGCCCTTATCGAGTTCTACAATAAAGTAGAGCAAAAAAATTAAAAATTTTATTTCATTGAAAATATGTTAAACCCCTTTGGCGCGTTAGGTGATCTTCAGAAATTACAACAGCAAGCACAAAAGATGCAGGCGGCTTTGCAACAGGAACAGGTTGTCGTCGAAAAAAATGGCGTGAAAGTAGTGATTCGAGGAGACCAAATAATCGAATCAATTGAAGTTGATGGAATTGTCGAGAATAGGATTGCCGAAACCGTTAACGAAGCCGTTAAAAAAACCCAGGAATTGGCAGCCAAAAAATTAATAGAAATATCTAGTCAGCAACAACAGGGTTAAAATTTATATGTTAAAATTATTCACAGGCTCCGCTAACCCGAAACTATCGGACGAAGTGTCAAAGCTACTAAATATTCCTATTTCCAAGTCTGAGGTAACTCGTTTTGATAATTCCGAAATAAGGGTAACCATTCAAGAAAAAGTAAAAGATGACGTGTGTGTCATCATTCAGTCAACAGCTAATCCAACCGATACTCATTTAATGGAACTGTTCTTTTTTGCCGACGCCTTAAAAAGAATGCAGGCAAAAAAAATTATCGCTTTTATTCCTTATTTTGGGTACGCTAGACAAAACCGGGGACACAGAACTGGTGAGTCTGTTTCTGTTAATGTTGTTGTTCGATTTGTTGAAACAATTGGCTTTAACCAAGCATATACTTTTGATCTCCACGATGAAGGTACCGAAGGAATATTTTCTATACCTTTCAAAAATATTTCAACTTTTTCGATTCTTGGGAGAGAAGTTGCCCATTATTTAAAAAATAATAAAAATACCGAGGAAGTGGCCATCGTGTCACCAGATCAAGGTGGAGTTGAGAGAGCTCAAACTTTCGCGGAAAATTTCTTCCATACCAATAATGTTGACATTGCCGTTATTGAAAAGCGTCGAAATTTAGATAAAATTCATGTCTCAAAAGCTCTTAATTTGTATGGTGAGGTTAAGGATAAAACGTGCATTATCGTAGATGACATCATAACATCAGGAGGAACTTTGGTTCATGCGGCTGAATTTTGTCTTAAAAGAGGAGCTAAGAGAGTCCTGGCTTGCGTTGTTCATCACGATTTTTCTCCAAATGCAGAATCAGTTCTGTCAAAAGGACCAATTGAAAAAATATTTATGAGTAATACAATTGCTCTAAAACCGGAACAAAAATTTTCTAAACTGAAAGAAATCTCCATCGCCCCCTTAATTGAACAAGAGCTCAAAAAACTGCTTTAAAACTTATTTCTCCCCTCAATCGCTTTTTTTAGGGTCATGTAGTCGGCGTATTCTAAATTTGCCCCCATCGGTAGTCCGTACGCAAGCCTGGAAATTTTTAACTCGTTAACTCGTGAACCCGCTAACTGAGTTAACTTGTTTTTAATATAAACAGCCGTCGCCTCGCCTTCCATATCCGGACTTGTGGCTAAAATAATTTCTTTTATTTTTGATTCTGAATTCTTAATTCTTAATTCTAAATTTTTAATTTTTAAATCATCCGGTCCGACTCTATTTAATGGATCAATCTTTCCGTGAAGAACGTGATAAACACCATTGTAAATTCTACCCTGTTCAAAAGAAAGTAAGTCTAAAACTGTTTCTACTACACAAACAGATGAATGATCTCGTTCCGTATTTTCACAAATTTCGCATATTTCATTTTCCGTAAAATTAAAACAGCTTTTACACAACTTTGTTTTTGATTTCAGTGTGGCAACATTTTCAGAAAATTCTTTCAGATCTTCTTCGGGCAAGTTAAGCAAAAAAAAAGCTAAGCGATTAGCGGTTTTTTCCCCAATGCCCGGAAGACGTTCTAAAAATAAAGAAATGTTTTTAAGACTGTTTGGAAGGGAGCTCATATTTAAAGTTGTATTACTTCCGCCACAATCAACGGCTTTCTTCCAGTAACTTTTCTAAAATATTCTTCAAGATTTTTTATAACATCATACTGCATTTTTCCAGCGTCAAATTGTTTTCCCTCTGTAGCTTTAGATTGAAAAGCCTTTTCAACCAATTCCTCTGCTTGTAAGTAAAGTCTTGCCTCTTCTTTTTCAAAAATAAATCCACGGGAAAATATTTTTGGTTTTCCAATTAACACTCCCTTGTTGTCTACAACTGTGATCGCAAAAACAATTCCGTCGGTCGCCAAAGTTTTTCGATCGCGAAGAATGACACTGCCGACGTCCCCGATCCCATAAGCGTCTACATAAATATTTTTTGTTTCAACCTTGTCACCCTTATAAGCTTTATTTTTTACAAACCAGATTGTTTCTCCTTCGTTTAAGGAAAAGACATCACTTTTTTTATAGTTAAGTTGCTCAACTAAATTTTCATATTGTTTTTGATGTCGTAATGTTCCGCCAATCGGAATAAAATATCTAGGATTGGTAAAACGTATCAAAAATTTAAGATCTTCTTGATTACCGTGGCCAGATGAATGTAATTGATCGGCAATATCTGAATAAACGACATCGGCGCCTTCCTCAGATAATTGTTCGATTGTTTCATAGACCCCATTTTCATTACCAGGGATTGGGTCTGAAGAAAAAATAATTTTATCACCAGATTTTACGGCAATATTTTTATTTTGTCTATCAGCTAATTTTGATAAAGCCGATCCATATTGGCCTTGTGACCCGGCAACAATCAGACAAATTTTAGCGGCCGGAAAACGACCAACTTCTTCCTCTTTGATAAAAAGACTTTGAGGAATCGGTAGATAACCGATGCTTGCGGCAATCTTTGTGTTTTCTCTCATCGATCGTCCCAAGAAACAGATCTTACGATTAAATTTGATTGCTGCATCAACGCATTGACGAATACGGGAAATGTTTGAAGAGAATGTTGTCATAATAAACTTACCATTTGTTTTTCTCATCTCATCTTCAAAAGTTTGACCAACGATATTTTCTGAAAGCGTTAATCCTTCTCGTTCTGACCCAAGGCAATCTGATAGTAAACATAAAATACCTTCGTGACCAGCTTTTGTGATTTTATAAAAATCGGGAGAAGGTCCGTACGGAGGAGTCAAATCTAGTTTAAAATCAGACCCGTGATAAATTGTTCCGACCGGAGTTCTCAATATAATATGAGTCGTGTCAGGAATTGAATGGGTCATTTTCAAATAAGAAATGCGAAAATCTCCAAAAACATATTCCTTATTAAAGTCGACGCGGTTGACGGTAATTTTCTTGTGCTTATCCTTAAACTTATTTTCAATAAACATTGACGTCAACAAGCTTGCATAAACGGGTGGTCGACCCAAGTCTTCATAGAGAAGAGGAAGCGCCGATGTATGATCCTCATGCCCATGAGTGATTAAAATTGCCCTAATAAATTGTTTTTTGTCCATCAAATAAGATATGTCTGGGATCACGAAATCAACTCCCAATTCTTTTTCTTTCGGAAAACCTATTCCGCAATCAACTATTACAATATCTTTAAGTTTATCGTCATTGTACGATTCATAAACGTACATATTTTTAGTAACACCGACGATACCACCCAAGGGAACGAAGTGAAGTTTGTAGGTAATCATTTATATTTAAAATATTTATAATTGTTATAATTATTATACTCTATGAAAAAAATTAGCGAAAAACAAATTAAAAACAAACTTTCTGAGGTGATGGATCCGGAGCTAAACATCTCAATTGTTGATTTAGGTTTAGTTTACGAAGCAAAGTTAGTTAAAAATAAAGTTAAAGTGTTGATGACACTAACAACGATTGGCTGTCCATTATTTTCGCTTATTGAGACACAGGTCAAAGATAAGATCAAAGAATTAGGTTTCAAAGACAGCGATATTACACTTGAATTAACTTTTGATCCACCGTGGTCGATGGAAAAGATGAGCAAACGGGCCAAGGCGATGTTGGGAATTTAACAAATATAATTATGGCTAAAGGTAGTATTCTAAGCGATACATTCGAACAACTGGCTGAACTTGGGCAATCAACCGCTAAAAATGCTGTTAAATCGGTTGTTGGTGTTGTAAATCCGTTTACAAAAAATGAGGCCAATGAGTCTTATGAGTCTAATAAGTCTCATTCGCCCGAGATCGATGGCAAAAAAAACCATACCCCTGTCGATTTTGATAAATTAAAAAATAAATTTCAGGATAAAGACAAACTCCAGGCTGAGGCGTTAAAAAATAGACTATTTCAACTGGTTAAACGTGAAGATGAAAAGGTTTTGGAGCGAAAAGAAATTGATGAAGCACAAAAAAAGAGGCAAGAAGAATATGAGGAGCAGGAAAAAAAGAGAAAAGAACAACAAAGAAAACAATCACAGCAACAGGATGATATGCCTACTGGAAAAGCTAAAAGGGGAGTGACGTCACGTAAAAAAACCTCTGAACAACAACACGTCGAAAACAAGCCAGCCTCTGGAAAACAGTGATATAATAACCCCAGGAATACGGAGTATAGCTCAGATGGCTAGAGCGCAGCGTTCGGGACGCTGAGGTCGGCAGTTCAAGTCTGCCTACTCCGACATGAAAAATAAACTGACTCAAATTTTTGCTCTTCATTTTTTGAATGATGGTTTTTTAGCAAGTATTATCCTGCTTCTACCCTTTATAAAACAAAGCTTGCATCTTTCTTTAACTCAGATTGGTTTGTTGACTTCAATACTCTCATTATCCGGTATCATTTTATCGCTACCCGTTGGCTATGTTAGTCATAGTGCAATAAAAATCCTAACTTTTGCAATATTATTTTATTCTATCGGTTTTATTGCCGTTGGGCTATCTGTTTCTTACTTCTATTTAATTTTGTCTTTTTTGATTGCGGCTCTTGGTTTTGGGATTTTCCATCCAATCGCATTTTCACTTGTAGCAAAATGGGTACCAATCAACAAATTAGGTAAAGCAATGGGAGATTTTACTGCTATTGGCGACGTTGGAAGAATCGCACTCTCTTCTGCAATTTCATTTATCATTGTTGCTATTAGTTGGCAGAAGACTTCGATAGTTTACGGAATAATCTCACTTTTTTCTATTTTTATTATCTTATTTCTTAATAAAAAAGAGGTTGTTGAAACAAAAAACGAGACTGTAAAAATAAATTATTGGCAAATAATCAAAAATAAAAAATTTATTTTTGCACTGCTTGTAACTTTTTTCGACAACCTAGCATCATCCGCTCTTTTCATTTTTTTGCCTTTTCTTTTTTTGAAAAGAAATATTAACCTTTCTTTGCTTGGTTTTTTTGCCAGCGCATTTCTTGTGGGTAACCTTATAGGGAAAACCTCTCTCGGACGACTTTCTGATAAATATAAAAATACAAAAGTATTTATAATTGCAGAATTTTTTATGGCCGTTTTTATTTTTTTATTAACAATCAGCTATTCGCAATTACTATTAATAATAGTGTCCGTTATTCTAGGTGCTTTGACGTCCGGAACTATACCGGTCAGGTCAACTATGATCACCGAGTCGACCCAGCATCATGGGCAGTATGAAAAGGTTTTTGGCATTACGAGTTTTATTGCCAATATTGCCACCAGCTTGGCGCCAATTATCCTAGGACTTGTGGCCGATAAATTTGGAATAATCAATTCTTTTAACGTATCTGCGATGTTTGCTATTTTGGCAATTATTCCCGCCTATATTTATAGTCAACAAAAATCTGTTATAATGAATATATGAAAAAATATTTCGTGAAAAATTCTTCTTGTTGTACCTCCTATGTCTGCGGGAGGTTTATCTGTTAATACCATAATTTTCAGTTTACAGACCCCCGCATAAGGCGGGGTTTTTCTTTTTATTATTACAAATTTACAAATTAAATATGAAATACAAAAATTTATTACAAACGATTGGAAACACGCCCTTAATAGAGCTTGCTCGTTATTCGCCCAATCCTAAAATTAAAATTTTAGCCAAACTTGAAGGCAATAATCCCGGTGGATCAATAAAAGATCGAATTGCTCTTTATATGATTAAAGACGCAGAAAATAAGGGGTTGATAAAATCAAGCACGGTGATTATTGAACCAACTAGTGGCAATACGGGAATTGGATTAGCAATGATTTCAGCCTTAAAAAAATATAAATTTACTGCCATAATGCCAGAAAGCGTTAGTATTGAACGACGAAGAATCCTCAAAAAATATGGGGCCGAAATCATCTTAACTGAAGGTTCAAAAGGAACCAATTATGCCATAGAGTTCGCTCATAATTTAATTAAAAAAGAAGGTAAATATCTTATGATTGATCAATTTAACAATCCTACTAATGTTCTGGCACATTATCAAACGACAGGAGTTGAAATCATTAATCAAGTTCCGGAAATAACTCATTTTGTTGCTGGAATGGGAACCGGTGGCACCTTAATGGGAGTTGGAAAAAGACTGAAAGAGTTTAATAAAAATATTAAAATCATTGGTGTTGAACCACTCCCTGGATCAAAAATCCAAGGTTTAAGAAATATGCAAGCATATGTCCCGTCTATTTATAAAGAAAAAAAACTTGATCAGAAACTATTCATAAAAGATGAAAGTGCTTTTGAGCTTATGAATGATTTATTCAAAAATGAAGGTTTATCTGTCGGAATTTCATCAGGCGCAGCTTTATGGGGTGCAATAAAAATTGCTAAACAGATTAAACAGGGAGTGATCGTTACAATTTTTCCTGACCGCGGTGATCGATATTTAAGTCTATTATAAGTTTGTTATACTTTTTATATGAAACTCTATAATTCAATGTCTCGAAAAATCGAAGAAGTAAAACCAATTAACCCGCCAAATATTTCTCTTTATACGTGTGGTCCAACCGTCTATGACTATGCACACATTGGCCACATGCGAGCATATGTCGTTAATGATCTTCTTAAAAGGACTTTAGATTATTGTGGTTTTAAAGTTAAACGCGTCATGAATATTACTGATGTGGGACATTTGACCGGAGACAATGATTCCGGGATTGATAAATTGGAAAAGGGCGCGACAAAATCAAGTAAAACTGTTTGGGAAGTGGTTAAGTTTTTTACAGATCATTTTTTTGTTACCATGGATGCGCTAAATATTTTACGACCTGATATTATCTGCAAAGCAACCGATCATATTGCCGAAATGATCGAATTGATAAAAAAACTTCAAGAAAAAGGCCTTGTTTATGAGACTGAACAAGCGGTTTACTTTGACGTGACAAAATTTCCTGCTTACGGAAGGCTTTCCGGTCAAAAAATGGAGGATAAACTTCAAGCTGCTAGGGAAGATGTCAATGTAGACCCAGGGAAAAAACATCCGGCAGACTTTGCTCTTTGGTTTAAAAGAATAGGACGTTTTGCCGATCATACAATGCATTGGCCATCACCTTGGGGCGATGGATTCCCAGGATGGCATATTGAATGCTCTGCGATGAGTATGAAATATCTTGGGGAAACGATTGACATCCATACCGGAGGTATCGACCATATTCCGGTTCATCACGAAAATGAAATTGCTCAATCAGAAGCTGCTACTGGCAAATCATTTGTTAATTATTGGATTCATTATAATTTTCTAACTGTCGATGGCCAAAAAATGAGCAAATCATTGGGAAATTTTTACACGATCGAGGATATTGAAAAAAATAAAATTAACCCAATTTCCTTACGACTTTTATTTTTACAAACTCATTATCGTCAATCTTTAAATTTTACTTGGCAATCGGCCCGCGCCAGTCTTGAAGCCTTTAATCGATTAAAAGAAATTGCTACCGGTCTAAAAGGATCTCACTCGCTAAATAAAACACTCGTTAAACTCTCTAATAAATCTATTGACTTCCAGCAACAATTTAGAAACTCCATAGCGAATGATTTACAAACTCCCCAAGCCGTCGCCGTCATGTGGGATATGATCAAATCTGATATTTCAAACGATGAAAAATATTTTTTACTTATGGATTTCGATAAAGTTTTTGGCTTAAACCTAGACAAATCAACCGCTGAGATAATTCCAGTAAATATAATTAAACTAGCCGATAAGAGGTTAGAGGCAAAAAAAATTAGGAACTTTGATATGTCTGATAAATTAAGGATGAGGATTGAAAAAGCTGGATACAAGATAGAAGACAAGGGCAATACGTATACGATTAAAAAAATGTAATTTTTGTAGGGGCAACCCTTGTGGTTGCCCTTTAATGATTAAGGGCGGGTATAAAACCCGCCCCTACCATTATTTCGTTTTTTTATATATTCTTATCACCGGGTGATCAAACACCGTCCATGTCTCTTCAGCTTGCTCGTCAGGAAATTTAAATGAAAAATGAAAAGTGAAAAATGAAAAATTAAATGTCGGAAATGAATCAAATTCAGCCACTTCCTTAAATCCTAATTTACCGGAAAATAAATCTTCATAATACTTACTCAATATTGGATATTTTTCTTTTGAATGATTGGCAAAAATCCTTCTCGACGGTATAAAAATATAATCTGCTTTTTTTAAATGATCCGCTAATTCTGTTTGTCTCTCCGGAATCTCATCCAATTCATAAAAATTAAAAGAAATGATTTGATAATCTTTGTTTGGATTTGGTCCGCCAGCTGGACCAGCTGGAGGATTGGATTTTGGATTTGGAATTGGTATATCAATCACATTTGCCGTTTCAGACAGGATGTAACTATTATTAGGTATATTTTTATAAATCCACTCTGAAGCCTGGAATCTAACGTCATCCGTTTGGTAAATATGGAGATAGGCGAGACCAGGAACAGTCATAGCAAAAATCAAAATGTAAAAAACAAAATGACAAATCAAAATATAAAATTTTTGATATTTAATATGTATTTTTAATATTTGATTTTTAATATTTAATATTAAAATAATAGCGAATACCGTGATTATTGGAAATATCGGTG
>Ga0172379_10003606_pt1 | contig 24299 bp, 15 predicted proteins | sample GrowelOW334metaG_FD_119756 | JGI IMG/M metagenome (GOLD analysis project Ga0172379, IMG submission 119756) | Groundwater microbial communities from an aquifer near a municipal landfill in Southern Ontario, Canada - Groundwater well OW334 metaG | ecosystem: Environmental > Aquatic > Deep...
TGGCTGAGGGGGGAATCTTTTTCGCGCGGCGCGGCGAAACAAAACAGCTCAACCAACCGCACTGTTTACCCCGACTTCGATCTCACGCTTCAGCCCACCGAAGTTTTCACACAGTCTGGCGCTACAGCGAACCCGGCCATCGCATCCAGGTTGCAAGCGAACGCCCTCGTGGGCCGGGTCGCTGAGCTTGGGTCTAGGTCTCAGAATCAAGCACGAGCGCAGTATCTCAAGTTTGGGAAAGGGGATCGAAGAATGGATAAAGCGTTTGCGGAGCGTTTCGCAACAGATTGGATCGAATCGTGGAACGCCCACGATCTGGACAGGGTTCTGGCGCACTACGCAGATGACTTTGAAATGTCATCGCCGGTCATTATTCAGATTGCAGGCGAACCTTCAGGAAGGCTGTGCGGTAAGGTGGCTGTCGGTGCGTATTGGAGCAAGGCATTGAAGCTCATTCCCGATCTTCATTTTGAGTTGGTCACGGTTCTCGCGGGCGTCGGCAGCGTTACCATTTACTACAAGGGAGCAGGTGGCCGTCTTGCGGCAGAGGTCTTCTTCTTCGATGCCAATCACAAGGTAACAAGAGCCGTCGCACACTATGGCGTATAGGCGGTTGTGCCTTGACCCTTCATTCCAGCGGATTGCCCTCGGCAGCCGCTGGACTCAAACGTTCGTTGAGCGTGGCCAAGCCCGGCCTTCACTTCAGCAATGATTCAGCGTGTTTACGGGCGGCGTCGGATTGGCCGCCGAGCATGCGGGTCAGTTCGGTGACGCGGCCGGGGCGGTCGAGGAGCGCGAATTCAGAGATCGTGCGACCGGCTTTGAGTTCCTTGCTGACGACGAAATGCGCCGTGGCTTGCGCGGCGACGGGCGCGAGGTGGGTGATGCAAAGCACCTGATGCCGGCCCGCGATCTGCCGCATCTTCTCGCCGACGGCGTGCGCGGTCTCGCCGCCGACGTTGGCGTCCACCTCGTCGAACACCAGCACGGGAATCTCGTCCTCGGCAGCCAGCACGGTCTTCAACGCCAGCATCACGCGCGCCATTTCGCCGGAGGAGGCGATGGCGCGCAGCGGGCGGGCCGGCTCACCGGGATTCGGCGCGAACTGGAACTCAATGGTGTCGAGGCCAGAGGATTGCGGATTGCGGATTGCGGATTGCGGATTGGAGAACAAGTCGCCGGGCTGGACGGTTTCGATCGCGACACCGAACTGGCACTGCTTGAAGCCGAGCGCGGCCAGCTCCTTCATCACGGCCTTGCTGAGCTTGGGGATCACTTGTCGGCGCTGGGTGGAAAGCTGCTGGCCCGTGCGCCAAAGATCGGCATCGAGCTTCTGGAGTTCGGCGTTGAGTCGGGACAACTCGGCGTCGCGCTGTTCGAGGCCGTGGAGTTTCTTTGCCGCTTCCTCGCCGAAAGCGATGACATCGGCAATCGTCGCGCCGTATTTACGGCGGAGCGACTGGATGATGTTCAACCGCTCTTCAAGTTTCTTCAGCCGCGCCGGGTCGAGTTCGATCCGTTCGAGATAGTGCGCCAGCTCGCCCTGCAATTCGCGCAACGTCGTCACCGCCTGCTCCTGGCCAGTGACGAGCGGCGCGGCGGTCGAATCGAGCCGCTGCAACTCGCGCAACATGCGGCCGATCTCGCCGACGCGCGTCAGCACGGCGTCGTCGGCCTCGCCGAGCAGCGCATAGGCGGTCTGGCCGAACTCGATGAGCTTGGCGGCGTTGCTGGTGCGGCGGTAATCCTGCTCAACTTGCGCCTCCTCGTCCGGCTGAAGCTTGGCTTCGGAAATCTCGCGGACTTGGAACCGCAGCAGGTCGAGCTGCTGGGCGTAGGTTTTCTCGTCCACGATCAGCGCGGCCTTCTCGGCCTCGACGGCGGCGCGGCGGCGGACGAGTTCGGCGAAGGCGGCGCGTGGCCCGCCGAGATTGCCGAAGGCATCGAGGATGTCGAGCTGGCGCGCGGGGTGCAGCAACGACTGATGGTCGTGCGGTCCGTGGATGTCCACGAGCCATTCGCCGAGCGCGGCGAGGATGTTGAGCGTGGTGGGCGAGCCGTTGACGAACTGGCGGTTTGAGCCGGCGGCGGTAAAGACGCGTTTGACGACAAGCTGGCCGTCCTCGCACGGCTCCAGCCCGTTTTCATCGAGGAACGGCTTGAGCGGCGCGCGCAACTGCGACACGTCGAACCCCGCCTCGACGGCACAGCTCTCTTCGCCGCTGCGGATGAGCGTGCGGTCGGCGCGTTCGCCGAGCAAAAGATTGAGCGCGCCGATGAGGATGGACTTGCCCGCGCCGGTCTCGCCGGTGATGACGTTGTAACCCGGCTGGAGTTCCAGCGTCAGGTCGGCCACGAGGGCCAGATTTTTGATGCGCAGCGTCGTCAGCATGTCGTTTGGCTCGCACGGAGTCTGCAACGCGCGGAGGGTTTCAGCAAAGTAAATTTTCAGCGTGCAATGTCGCGATTCAAACTTGGCTTTTTTCACGCAAGCGCCTAGGCTGCGCGAACCTTGACTTGACGGATTTGCAGTCGGCCAAGACGGACAACCGAAACCAAACGACAGGAGATTCAGCGTAATGAAACACGAAGTAACCAGGCGGGACTTTATGAAGTCGGCAGCCGTGGCGGGCGCGGCGCTCGGTAGCGTCGGCATCCTCCACGCGCAGGCCAAGAAACCCATGAACGCCGTCGTCGTCGGCTGCGGCGGTCGCGGCAGCGGCGCGGGCAAGAACTTCCTCGACGCGTGCAAAGCCGTCGGCGTCGAAGGCAAGATCGTCGCGGTGGCGGATGTCTTCGAGGAGAAGGCCAAGAAAGGCGTGAAGAACTTTGAAGTGCCCGAGAACAAATGCTTCAGCGGATTCGACAGCTACGTCAAGGCCATCAACGAGCCGGGCGTCAACTACGTCATCATCGCGACGCCCCCGGGCTTCAAGGCCGCCCAATTCAAGGCCGCCATTGACGCGGGTAAGCACGTCTTCATCGAGAAGCCCGTCTCGGTGGACGGTCCCAGCTCGCGCATCATGTATGCCGCAGGCGAACTGGCCGACAAGAAGGGCCTGAAGGTTGCCGCCGGCACCCAGCGCCGCCACCAGGCCGGTTACATTGACACCATCAAGCGGCTCCAGGACGGCGTCATCGGCGACATGGTTGCGTTGCGCGCCTACTGGGTCAACGGCGGCCCCATCTGGCACCGCGGCGAGAAGGGCGATACCGATTTGGAGAAACAGATCAACAACTGGTATCACTACATCTGGCTCTGCGGCGACCATATTTGCGAACAGCACGTCCACAACATTGACGTCTGCAACTGGATCATGAAGGACCATCCGGTGAAGGTCTGGGGCCAGGGTTCGCGCCAGCAGCTCGGCGACAAGTCCGGCGAAATCTGGGACAACTTCGACTGCGAATTCGAGTATCCCAGCGGCGCGCACATGTTCAGCTACTGCGGCCAGATCAAGCGTTCCAAGTCCTCCGTCAGTGAGGCGGTCCACGGCACCAAGGGCACGTCGAATCCCTCCAGCAGCTACACGCTCTACGGCCAGAAGGATTCGTGGAAGACCGAAGCCAAGGGCGCCAATCCCTACGAGCAGGAGCACATTGACCTGATCAACGCTATCCTGAACAACACCGAGTTGAATGAGACCAAGAACGTCACCGACAGCACGCTGACGGCCATCATGGGCCGCGAAGCGTCCTACAGTGGTGCCGAGGTCACGTGGGATCAAATCCTGAACTCGGAGTTCAAGTATGGGCCGGATCTGCTCTACACCGACGCCTCCAAGATGACTTGGGGCGCGTTCCGGACGTTGAAGCCGCCGATGCCCAGCAAATACAACATCTTCAAGAAGCCCGCGGAAGTCCCGGTGGCCTAAGCCGGTTTCCCGGTAAGATGTCGTTAAAGAAGCAGGGGCGGCCCGCAAGGACCGCCCCTCTTCGTTTTAGAAGTTGGAAATTCTACCTCGCCGAGAATGGCGACGTGATTACTCCTTCGCCCAGAAGTCCACGACGAACACATCGGCGATTACCGGGCCGAGACTCTTGCCGAACGCCTTGTGGGCCGGATGCGGCAGATAGGCGTCGCGGTCGGCATCGCTGTTGAAGGTGAGCACGAAGCAATGCGTAAAGCCCTTGGAGTGTTTCTCCGGACTGCAGTTGGTGCCCCACTCCAGCGACGCGATCTGCGGAATCTTCGTCTTCAGCGCGCAGAAAGCTATCTCAACCTCTTTGATCTGCTCCGGCGTGGCGCTCTCCTTGAACTTGAACGAGACGACGTGGCGGAGTTTGCCTTTGGAAGCGCAGGCGTCGGCGGCGGACGCGGCCGGGGCGAGGACGACGATTGAAGCGAGGACAGCGATGAGCATCAGTTTCATTATGGGTTCCTTGGGTTGAAGTTTCGCGCGAGCATAGCAACCTTCGCCGTTCTGGCAACAGGCAAGTGGTTTCCGCCAACGAAGATGGCTTGTCACGGTCGCAAGTTGCTGGCCAAAATGCCGCCAACACAGTTCACGAACAAATCACTATGCAACCTCGACTCCTTCTCCTCGCGACACTGGTCTTGCTGGTCGGCCAGGTCATCGCCGCTGAACTGCCCGGCAAGAAATCCTTGTGGAACGATTGCGACCGCTACGACTTCGTCGTGGACGGCCGCGCGGGCTTCGTCGTCGCGCCGAAGACGGCCGCGCCGGGCAAACCGTGGGCGTGGCGCACCGAGTTCTTCGGCCACGAGCCGCAGGGCGACATCGCATTGCTCGGCAAGGGTTTCCACGTCGCCTACTACAAGGTCAGCGACATGTATGGCGCGCCGCAGGCCATCGAGTGGATGCGGAAGTTTCAGGACTACGTCGAGCGGCAGTTCGGCCTCGCGCCGCGCGCGGTGCTCGAAGGTTTCAGCCGCGGCGGACTTTACGCGTTCAACTACGCTGCCACGCATCCCGACAAGGTCGCCGCGCTCTATCTCGACGCGCCCGTCCTCGACATCCGCAGTTGGCCCGGCGGCAAGGGCAAAGGTGCCGGCTCAAAGAATTGCTGGGAACAGTGCCTAAGACTCTTCAACCTTACCGAGGAGACCGCAAAAAACTTCAAAAGCAGCCCGCTCGAACGCATTGAGCCGGTGGCGAAGGCGAAGATACCGATTCTCTCCGTGTGCGGTGAGACGGACAAGGTGGTGCCATTCGATGAGAACACCGCCATTCTGGCGAAGCGTTACCGCGAACTCGGCGGCGAGATCGAGGTCATCTGCAAGCCCAACTGCGACCATCACCCACACAGCCTCAAAGACCCGACCCGGATCGTGAACTTCATCCTGCGCCACACGCCCGGCATGGAGGGCGCATTGCTGCCGGAGCCGGCGACGCCTTACGGCTACAACTACTTCGCGCTGCGCGGCGGGCTGGCCAACTGCCGCATCAAGTTCGAGCGCGAGAAGACCGGCCGCGTCGCATTCATGGGCGGCTCCATCACGGAAATGAAAGGCTGGCGCGAACTGGTCTGCGAGGAATTGCAGCGGCGGTTTCCGAATACGAAGTTCGACTTCATCGCCGCAGGCATCTCCTCCACTGGTTCAACGCCGGGAGCGTTCCGGTTGCTGCGTGATGTGTTTGGCCGCGGCCCCGTGGATTTGTTGTTTGAGGAAGCCGCCGTCAACGACGAGACCAACGGGTTCGCCGACCAGCAGCAGGTGCGCGGCATGGAGGGCATCATCCGCCACGCGCGGCTCGTCAATCCCGCGCTCGACATCGTCCAGTTGCACTTCGTGGATCCCGACAAGATGAGGGCGATCAACGCCGGCAAGACGCCGGCGGTCATTACCAACCACGAAAAGGTCGCCAAGCACTACAACGTGCCCTCGATTGACCTCGCGCACGAAGTCACCGAACGCATCCACGCCAAGGAGTTTACGTGGGAGAAAGACTTCAAGGGTCTGCATCCGTCGCCGTTCGGCCACACTCTCTACGCCAAGAGCATCGCGCGGTTGTTCGACGCGGCGTGGAAGGAGCCGCTGGCTGCCGATGCGAAGCTCCAGCCGTATACGCTGCCCGCCAAGCCACTCGACGAGAAGAGCTACTTCCGCGGCCGGTTGGTGGACATCAAGGAAGCGCGTGTCGCCTCCGGTTGGAAGATTTACCCGTCGTGGAAACCAACGGCCAAAGTCGGGACGCGGAAAGGTTTCGTCAACGTCCCGATGCTCGTCGCCGAGGAGCCGGGCGCGGCGTTGACGCTGAAGTTCATGGGCACCGCGGTCGGCGTCTTCGTCGCAGCCGGCCCCGACGCCGGCATCGTCGAATTCTGCATTGATGGAAAACCGTGGCGGTCGCTGGACCTCTTCACACACTGGAGCGGCGGTCTGCACATCCCATGGGCTTACGTGTTGGACGCCGAGCTTGCACCCGGGCCGCACGAGTTGACGTTGCGCATGAGCGACAAGAAAAACGCCGAGAGCAAAGGCCACGCCGCGCGGATCGTAAACTTCCTGGTGAACTGATCGGACAGTCGGTGGATGGCGTCGGAACCGTTTCGACCGCTGGAAGCTGTGCTTGACGTGGCGGCGTGGGTTCGGGAATCTCCTGAGCATGAGCCAGCATCAGGCACGCACAGTCGTCCTCCCGCAAATTCTGTTTCCGCGGCTCGCGCGCGCGGCATTGGTGACCATTGTTGTGAGCGGGCACGCGATGGCGGCGGAGCCGTGGTGGCCGGAGTTCCATGGACCGAACCGCGATAACCGTTCGCGCGACACCGGGCTGCTGAAGGAGTGGCCGACAGATGGGCCGAAACTACTCTGGAAGTTTTCCGACTGCGGCAAGGGCTTCGCGTGCGTTTCGATAGCCGAGGGGCTAATGTTCACGACCGGCGATTTCGACGACGACCTGATGGTGATGGCGGTGGATTTGAATGGCCGGTTGAAGTGGAAAGCGCCGAACGGCAAGGCGTGGAAAGGCGCGCAGCCCGGCGCGCGCACGACGCCCACCTACAACGACGGCGTCGTCTATCAGATGAACGCGCACGGGTTGCTGACGGCCTTCGTCGCCGCGACCGGAAAGCCGATTTGGTCGGTGAATCTGGCGGAGCGGTTCGAGGCGCAGAGCGGCGGTTGGGGTTTCACGGAGAATGTCATCATCGAGGGCGATATGCTGCTTTGCACGCCCGGCGGCTCCAAAGGCCGCGTGGTGGCGCTCAACAAGAAGACCGGCGCGACGATCTGGGCCAACACCGACATCACCGACCGCGCCGCCTACGCCTCGCCGATCATCGTTACGCACGGCGGCGTGCGGCAGTTTATCACGCTGACGCATGAAACCATCCTGAGCGTGGACGTGCGCACGGGCAAGTTGCTCTGGAGCCACAAGCATCCGAGCACTTGCGACCAGAATGTCACCTCGCCGATCTTCCACGACGGCGCGGTTTACGTGACGAGCGGTCACAAGGCCGGCGGGCGCATGGTGAAGATCAACGCCGACGGCCGGAGCGTGACGGAAGCGTGGTTTGGCACCGATCAGGACAACTGCCACGGCGGCGTGATGCTGCTCGACGGCTATCTCTACGGCAGCGGCTGCCGGCTTTTCAAGAAGGGCCTCGTCTGTGTCGAGTTCGCCACCGGCAAGACGATGTATAACGCCCGCGAGATCGGCAAAACGTCGGTCAGCTACGCCGACGGGCGGCTCTACTGCCTCGGAAACGATTGTTCGATGTCGCTGGTGGACGTGACGCCGCAGCGCGCCACCGTCGTCAGCCGTTTCATGCCGCCGTGGGAGAACAAGCCGCCGTGTCTCTCGCATCCGGTGATCTGCGGCGGTCGGCTCTACATCCGCCACTTGAACGAGCTGTTTGCCTACGACGTGCGCGCCGGACAATAACTTTCGACCGCCAGACAAATCATGAAAGCGCTGGTTCTCAAAGCTTACAAAGAGTTCGTCATCGAAGACGTGCCGGTGCCGGAGTTCGGGCCGGACGAGGTGCTCATCGCGGTGAAGGCGTGCGGCATCTGCGGCAGCGACGTGCATGGCATGGACGGCAGCACGGGCCGGCGCTTGCCGCCGATCATCATGGGCCACGAAGCGGCTGGCGTCATCGCGAAGACTGGCAGCGCGGTGACGGGCTGGAAACCGGGTGACCGCGTAACGTTCGACTCGACCATCTACTGCGGCCAGTGCGACTTCTGCCACGTGGGCCGGATCAACCTTTGCAGCAACCGCCGCGTGCTCGGCGTTTCGTGCGACGAATACCGCCAGCACGGCGCGTTCGCGGAGTTCGTCGTCGTGCCGGCGCGCATTCTCTATCGGCTGCCGGACGCGCTGTCGTTCGAGCACGCCGCGCTGGTGGAGCCACTCTCCATCGCGCTTCACGCCACGCGGCTCGCACACGTGTCGCGCGGCGAGGCAGCGGTGGTGATCGGGGCGGGCATCATCGGGTTGATGCTGGTGCAGGCGTTGCGCGTGGCGGGCTGCGAGCAGATCATCGTGGTGGACGTTGCGCCGGATCGGCTGGCCGTGGCGGCGCAACTCGGCGCGACCGCGATCATCAACTCCGCCAACGCCGACGCGCTGGCGGAAATCCTCTGGCTCACCAACAAGCGCGGCGCGGACCATGCTTTCGAGGCCGTCGGCGTCACGGCGACGGTGGACCTCGCTGTGCGCGGCGTGCGCAAAGGCGGCACGGTGACGCTCGTGGGCAACGTCACGCCAAAGGTGGAACTGCCGCTGCAAGTTGCGGTGGTGCGCGAGTTGACGATCCGCGGCTCGTGCGCGTCGAGCGGCGAATATGCTGACTGTCTTGATTTGTTGGGCCGCAGCGCGGTGCAAGCGTCACCGCTTATCAGCGCGGTCGCGCCGCTTGCGGAAGGCGCGGCGTGGTTTGACCGGCTCTACCGCAAGGAGCCGGGCTTGTTGAAAGTCATTTTGAAACCGAGCGAATAACAGCCATGAACACCAATCTCTTCGATCTCACCGGCCGCGTCGCCATCGTCACCGGCACTAGCCGCGGGCTGGGACAGTATCTCGGCCGAGCGCTTGCTCGTGCTGGCGCGGATCTCGTCATCACCAGCCGCGACGCTGCGACGCTCGCGCCGTTTCAACGGGAAATCGAATCGCTTGGTCGCAAGGTGTTGCCGCTGGCGCTTGATGTGCGCGATCACGGCAGCATCCAGCGGGCGGTGGTGGCGGCGGTTGCGCACTACGGGAAGATTGACATCTTGGTGAACAACGCGGGCTGCAATGTCCGCAAGCCGGCGCTCGACGTGACTTGGGACGACTGGAACCTCGTGCTCGACACCAACCTGCGCGGCACGTTCTTCGTCGCGCAGGCCGTGGCGCGGCATATGATCGAGCGGAAATACGGCCGCATCATCAACATCGGCTCCGTGACGTGTGTTGCCGGCTACGCGGGCCTTGCTCCCTACGGCGCGAGCCGCGGCGGCGTGAAGCAGCTCACGATGAGCCTCGCCGACGATTGGGGCGTTCACGGCGTCACCGTGAACTGTCTCGCGCCCGGCTGGTTCAAGACTGCGCAGAATGCCGTCATGTATGAGAACCAGGAGTGGGTCGAGTATCTCTGCGACCGCATTCCGCTGAAGCGGCCCGGCCAGCCGCAAGACCTCGACGGTGCGGTGGTGTTCCTGGCGTCGGAGGCGAGCGGCTACGTTACAGGCCAGACGCTGCTGGTGGACGGCGGCATCTCCACCGGTGCGACGCGGGCAATGCCAAAGAAGAAATAACTGCGGTTGCGGCAGAGAGGAATTCCAAATCGCCTATCACGACCATGAACGACCGGGAACGTTTCATCGCCACGATGCACTACCAGCCGCGCGACCGCGCGCCGCTCTACGATTTCAGCTTCTGGGAAGAGACGCTGACGAGATGGCAGAACGAGGGATTGTCGAGTGGCGTCACGCGGCAGAACGTCGCCGATTGCTTCGGGTTCGATGTGAGCCTGTTCGGCGGCGACTTGGCTTGGCATACCGGCTGTAACGTCGGGTTGTCGCCGGCGTTTGAGGTGAAGGTGCTGGAAGACCGCGGCGAGTCTGAACTCCTCCAGCAACCCGACGGCGCGCGCGTGGTGAAGAAGAAGGTGATGAGTTCCATCCCGATGCACGAGGGTCATCTGCTCGTGGATCGGCAGACGTGGCGCGAGCATTACAAGTTGCGGCTCGACCCGACTCATCCCAACCGTTTCCCCAAGTCCGAGCCGCAACTCCGCTACGGCACCGCCGGCATCGTCGCGATGCTCGACAACACGTGCATGGGCTGGAACGAGCGCGTGGCGTTCTGGCGCGACCCGCAACGCTCGCACCCGATCATCCTGCCCGGCGGCAGCCTCTATGGGTGGATTCGCAACTGGATGGGCATCGAGAACGTCTCGATGGTCGTCTATGACGACTCGGCGTGGTTCGAGGAGATGGTCGAGACGATTGCCGACTGCATCATCGGCGTGCTTCAGCGCATCCTCGACACGGGCGCGCAGTTCGAGGCGTGCGCGGTGTGGGAAGACATGTGCTACAACACCGGCCCGTTGCTCGGCCCGGAACATTTCAAACGGTTCCTCGTGCCGCACTACAAACGCATCACCAGCCTCCTGCGTCGCCACGGCGTGGATGTCTGCTGGGTGGACTGCGACGGCAAGATAGACGCGCTCGCGCCGCTCTGGCTCGACGCCGGCGTGAACTGCATGTTCCCGATCGAGGTTGGCACGTGGAATGGCGACGCCGTCGCGTTCCGCCGCGAATACGGCAAGGAGATGCTCGTCATCGGCAGCGTGGACAAACACATGCTCGCGCGCACGAAAGCCGACATCACGCGCGAGATGGCCCGTCTCACGCCGTTGGTGGGGGAGGGTGGCTTCATTCCCACGCCCGACCATCGTGTCTCGCCCGACGTGCCGCTGGAGAACTACGTGTTCTACTGCGAAGAGGCGCGGAGAATTTGGGGCAGGGGCGTGAACCTGAAGCCGATGCGTCTCAAGAGCTAAACCGACGCCCGATTTGTTGCAGATTTCCTGTAACAAATTCTCGGTTTCGCTTCTGAGGTAGGTGTATGAATACGTCTCAGGCGAATCCGGCCATGCCAAGCGGAAACAAATGTCCTCAATGCGGCGCTGCGTTGCCGGCGGGCGCGTTGGCGGGGCTTTGTCCAGCCTGCCTGCTCAAGCAAGGCGCTGCGGCCGACACCGCTCCGCCGCCCGGCACCGCGCCGTTCACGCCGCCGCCGGTCGCCGAACTGACGAAACTTTTCCCGCAACTCGATATCCTCTCGCTCATCGGCCAGGGCGGCATGGGCGCGGTCTATAAGGCGCGGCAGAAACAACTCGACCGGATCGTTGCGTTGAAAATCCTGCCGCCGGCCGTCAGCCACGATCCGAAGTTCGCCGAGCGGTTCGCGCGCGAGGCCAGGGCGCTGGCCAAGCTCAACCATCCGAACATCGTCACGCTCTACGAGTTTGGGCAGGCCGACGGGTTGTTCTATTTCCTGATGGAATTCATGGACGGCATGAACCTGCGGCAGTTGCTCAACGCGGGCCGCGTCACGCCAAAAGAGGCGCTCGCTATCGTCCCGCCCATCTGCGACGCGCTCCAGTTCGCGCACGACCGCGGCATCGTCCACCGCGACATCAAGCCGGAGAACATCCTGCTGAGCAAAGCCGGCCAGGTGAAGATCGCCGATTTCGGCGTGGCCAAGATCGTCGCGAGCGAGCCGGCAACAACCGCCACAAGCGGGGCCGTTGCGCCGCTTCCCGCGCAAACCGACGCGGGCTTGGTGATGGGCACGCCGCAATACATGGCCCCGGAGCAGACGGAACACCCGTCGGAGGTGGATCACCGGGCCGACATCTACTCGTTGGGTGTCGTGTTCTACCAGATGCTCACCGGCGAACTGCCCAAGGGCAAATTCGAGCCGCCGTCGAAAAAGGTGGTCATTGACGTGCGTCTCGACGAGGTCGTGTTGCGCGCGCTGGAAAAGGAACCGGAGCGTCGCTATCAGCAGGCCAGCGAGGTGAGGACCGCCGTGGAAACCATCGCAACCACGCCGCCGGTTGTTGGTGTCCCGGCTTCAGCCGGTCCGCAATCACCAACGCCCGTCCCGGCACAGCCGCAGCAGCCTCGCGTGCGTCTTGAAATCGCGGGAGCCGGCATCGCGTCCATCTTCTTCCTCGACCTCCTGTTCTGGATTGGGGCCTTCTGCTTACCGACGGCCCCGGCGGAGCCGTTCACAACGCTCGCTTCGTTGGGCCTGCCCTTTGCTCTGTTGGCGCCAGTGATTACCCCACTGTTCGGTTGGTTGGCCGTCTCGAAAATCCGCTGTTCGGCAGGCCCGGATCGCGGTCTCGGCTTGGCCGTATTCGACGGACTGCTGTTTCCATTGCTGGCGCTCGACGGGGTGATTGGGTTACTTTCAGTCCTTTCGGCGGGGTTAGTGGCCGGACTCAGAGGACTTCGCGGTTCGCTGTTCGATCACATGCCGGAATTGGCGGCTTGGCTGCTGCTCACAATCGGCTTGATTGCGTGGTTGGATTACTTGATCGCTCGCAGTGTCTGGCGTGCGGTGAACAAGCCGCTGGGCAGTGATGGACCACCCAGAACGTCCGGTCCTGCCGCAAGCCAGCAGCCGCCGGCAGGCGCACCGAGTGCGGCGACGAATAAATCAGGCATGGTCCGCATCATGGAAATCTTGCTCGGCGGCACGTTCACGTCTCCGCTGGCGATCACGCTCATCAACGTCTCTGCACTCGGCTTCCTCGGTTTCCTCTCTGGTCTTGCACACGTGCCGCTACCCGGATGGCAGCGTTGCGAAGGCTTCTCCGGCTTCTTTGGTTTCTTCGGGCTGCTTGGCGTTGCGGTCATCGTTGAAATGGTTGCCCGGCGGAGATCGAGGACAACACCGTCGCCGACCGCCGGCACGCAGCCGGCGGCGGCAACCGAAGAGATTCGGCGGCAGGTCAACGGTCCGGCGATTGGCCTGTTGGTGACCGGTATCCTTAACTGGATTCTCATCCCGGTGATCGCGCTGTTCGTGTTGTGGTATCTCTCCAGCCTATCGGCTGATTTTTGTGGAACTCCCAGTATCGTTCAATTGCGGTCGCCAGAAACGACCGTGCCATTGGTGGCTGTTCCGATTGCCGCCTTGGTGCTCAGCAGCGTGATGATCTTCGGCGCATTGAAGATGAAGCGGCTGGAAGGCTACGGCTGGGCGGTTGCCGCCGCCATCCTCGCCATCCTCGTCTCCCCTGGCAACATCATTGGCCTGCCACTCGGCATCTGGGCGCTGGTGGTGCTGAGCCGGCCCGAAGTGCGCGCGGCGTTCCGGAAGCGTGGCGAGAGCGTTCCGCCCGCAGCCGACATTAGCGTAGGCGTTCCGCCGAGAAACCTGCCCGTGTTCGTCGAGCGCGACAGGCGGCGGCATCTCTATTGGCCGGGCGTATTGCTGTTCTGCGGGAACATTGGATTGGTGGTGTGCGGCGGCAATCTTGCAATCGCGTTGGCGCTCTGGTTGCTGAACGCGCCGGTTCGGCTGACGTTCCAACCCGGCGAACTGATGCTGGTGCTGATGTTGATGGCCGCATGCCTCGTGATGCGCTTGGCGGCGTTGAAACTCGACGCGGGCGAGGCGGCACGAGCCACGGCCTCGCCAGCAGGCAAGGTCGGCATAGCGAAGAGGATCATCTTCATGTTATTGGGAATGGCGGTCGCGGCTGTCCTGGCGGCTGGAGTGGCTCTTCTCGTTGACGCGTTGATGAGGGGATCTATCAGCGCCGCAACGGGCGCGAGCGCGCCGGCTGCTTGGATCATGCAGTGGCGTTGGTTCATTGAATTCTTCGTGATCGGTTTCCTCGCGGTGTATGCGCTCCATTCCATCTTCAGCCGCAAGGAACCAGCCGCAGCCATGGCCGGCGCTTCGCGCAAACGCAGAATCCTGATTGATGTTCTGGTGGGCTTGGCTCTGGCGATCACTGTCCGAGCGTTCGTGCTGACGCCTTACCAAGCCGCTACCGACGCGGTCAGCCCTGAAATCCCACAAGGTAGCTACGTTCTGGTGCTCAAACTCGCGCGCACCTACGCGCCTGGCGATATCGTCGTCTATCAGTCGGGCGCCAAAGCGATGCTCGGTCGCGTGGCGCAGGCGGGGCCATTGAACGGCGCGCTCCAAATCGAGCGCCGCAACGGACCGCCCCAGTCAATTCCATTCTCCAGCGTCGTCGGCAAAGTGATCTTCAACTCGCGGCCTGAAGCGCCAAAGAAACAAGGACCGCCCGTCGTTGCCCAGCCTCCAGCATCATTGCCGCTCGACTCCAGCCCTGTCATCGCGCGTGTGGTGGACGGCGGACGGGGCAAGGTCATCGAGGGATGCGGCTCGGCGGACTCGTGGCTCGTCATCAGAGTCGGCGAGGGTGTTTTGCGTTGCGGTATTATCAACGATTCACGCTTCACTGCCACGATCGAGCGCGCGTGGTGGAGCGGAGGGTTCAACTGCGTCGTCAAAGATTCGCGCGGTAAAGTGCTCTTTGCCGGCTGGGACAACAAGGTTGGCTCCATGACGAAGCAGCGGGGCCGGATCGTCTTCCGCGAAGGCACATTGGCGCGGGAACCGGACGGCTCGTATGTCATCGGCGAGTTCCGGCCCGACAGCGGCGCGCCCGTGCCGGTCACGGTGCGGTTGGAAAAGCCATCCGCAGTGAAAAATCTGGCGGATGCCAAACTCGAAGTGCTGCGCGTGCAACTTCGTCAAGCCCGTGAGGCACTGCCTTTGGCCGAGGCATGGTTTGAGGCGGGTAGGCTTGCCTTTCCAGAGTTTCAAGCGGCGAAAGACAAGGTGGAATTACTGGAAGCCGAGATCACCGGCGACCCCGTGCAAGTCGCTCGCGTCCGATTGGCGGCGGCGGAACGTCAGTTTCAATATGCCGAGGAACGGTTCAAGGTGGGAGCCATGGCTGCCCGTGACTATCTGGCGGCCAAGAACGCCGTCGAATTGCGGCAAGCCGAGTTGCGCCCGGCTGAAGTTGAAGCTTCGCAAACCGCCATGCCGGTATCGCAGCCACCTGCCGGCACAAAGCCGTTGCCGCGCCTGCAATTCCGTCTCGTGGCCGACGCCAACGACACCGCGCCCACCGATACACTTGCAGATCCGGGCAACAAGGAACCGTTGCGCGTTCGCAAGGAAATCCTGCTCGACGAATCCGCCGTGGCTGGCGTGTCGTTGACAAACTCGCCCGAAGGTCAGCGACAAATCAACATTTTGCTCACGGAAACGGGAGCGAAACGATTCGGGGAAATCACGGCTGCCAACATCCGGCGACGATTGGCCATTGTGTTCGATGGCAAGCTGCTCACCGCGCCAGTGATCCAGACGTCGATCGCCGGAAAAGAGATGATGTATTTATTGGTAAACAACGTGAGCGAGGCGGAGGCGAAGACGATCATTCAAGTGCTGCCCCCACGACCGGTTCCTCCCGATCCGTTTGGCCCGGTGATCGAGCGAACCGTAAACGAGCTTGGTGAAAAAACTCTGATTGACTTGGACACCGGTAGAATGTTCACACTTCCGCGGGACGCTTTCGTGAACGACCCGAAGTCAGCGATGGAGTGGGCTGAAAAAAATGGAATCGACGCGGGTTGTTGCACGCAGGATCGAGGTCTGATCGGTTTTGACATGGTTGCCATTCCGATTTCCAACGAGAGTTGGGACCCATCTGATTTTCGCCTCTCGCAAGAAGCCCTGTCGTTCAGCAAGCCGGGTAATCCCGTGTATCTCAGTGTCACCGGGAAGCTGCCATCGACCTGGTTGTTCAAGACCCGCGAAGGCGGCATGGGTGTGCTGCAAATCACCGGCTTCACCGACAACCCGCACGGCGTGAAGATTCGCTACAAGCTGGTCCAAACCACGCAACATTCTTCGGCCAAAAACGCGGCCGCGGCCGCCCCCGCAAAGCCAGCGCCGCGCCTGCAATTCCGCCTCGTTGCCGACGCCAACGACACCGCACCTGCCGACACGCTCGCCGATCCGGGCGGCAAGGAACAGTTGCGCGTCCGCAAGGAAGTCCTGCTCGACGAATCCGCCGTGGCTCGCGCGTCCGTAACGGTCTCGCCGGAGCACGGCGTTTCGGTGGAGGTTGAGTTCAATGAAGCCGGTGCGACACGGTTCGCCCAGATCACCGGCGCGAACATCGGCAAACGGTTGGCAGTGGTCTTTGACGGCAAAGTGCTCTCCGCGCCAACGATCCGCTCCGTGATTCGCGACAAAGCCGTCATCACTGGCAATTTCACTGCCGTCGAGGTGGCCGAGGCGATTGCGGGCGCACTCAATGCGGCCAAGGCAAAGTTGTCGCCCCAAGGAGGGGCGGTTTCCAACCGCCCCAACGCAATCAGGCAAGACGCCGGCGATCCCAAACCTCCGCTCACTGAGGCAAACGTCTTTCTTACAGGAAATGAACAAGCCATCATCAACCGTTTCCTGAAACAGCCGGAAGAGCCGAATCCCAAGCAGTTTTCAAACAGCTTGGATCACGCGCTTGCCGTCTTGATCGCCAGGGCGCATCCAACACAGGAGGTCATGCACTTGGCGCGGGCAACGGTCATTTCCCTGTGCGCGGAGTCTGAACGGCAAACGGGCAGCAAAATCAGCGCGACCCAGCAGGACACGTGGGTATCCGATTTTTCCCGGACAAAGAGTTTCGATTCCGTTCTGAAAAGTCTTGAGGCGCTCAGCTCGAAAAGGACCGACCCGAAGCGGCTGATGGAAACGGGACTCAACGGGATGCTCCGGGCTTCAGGGTGGGATTCCGCGTGCGTCCTTCCACAAGTCCGGGCGGATGAAATCAAGAGACAGTTAAAAGCTCGTGAGACGCCCGCGGAGGAGCGGGGCGTTCTCGGCCTGAAGCTGGACCGGTGGCCAGTGGTAGAGGTTGTGTCCGGTGGCCCGGCCGCGGAGGCGGGCGTGCGAAACGGGGACGTTGTGGTTGCAGTGAACGGCAAGGAGGTGGCGGAAGCCAGAACGACACAGGACGCGCTCAAGATTCTCCAGGGACCGCCGGGCAGCGTTGGCAAACTGACCGTTAAGCGCGACGGCGCGACGCTAACCTTCGACATCACGCGCGCCTCCGCCGCAGTGGTTATGATACAGACGCGGCAGGTCGAAACCGACGCGCTGCTCATCACCATTCCGACTTTCGAAGGGTCTGGTATTGCGGACAGGGTCAAACAGATTGTCCAAACGCGAACGACCAATCAGACAGCCGTTATCATATTTGATTTGAGGGACAATCCTGGAGGCCGGCCCGAAGAAGCCAATGCCGTGGCGGACATTTTCCTGGATGGCAAGCTGCTTTGGCTTTGCAAATTTCATAACGACAGGCTCATTGGGTTCAAATCCAACCCGGGCGCTCGGATCGCCACGCGGCTGCTTGTCCTGACGAACAAGAACACGGCAAGCGGGGCGGAAGCGCTGGTCATGGCGTTGCGCGACAATTCCGCAGCGACCCTCGTTGGGGAGAACACGGCTGGGATGTTGTTCGGCAAAGACGGAGCGGAGTTGGCCGGCGGGCAGACCATCGTCTTCCGCAGCCATCCGACGCTGCTCTCGCCGGCAGGCCATGATTACTCGCTGCGCGGAATCCCGCCCGACGTGAGAGTCCGCGATTCGAGAAGCAGCGGAAAGGATGACATCCTCCGTCGAGCACTGGAACTGGCGAAGCAACCGGCGACACGTTAGACATCCTATGCGCGCGGAACGTTTCTTCGTGATAATCGTCTAATTGCACCGCCTTGTTGGAAAGCATGTGAAGATGAGGAGAGAATTATGAAGATGACGCAGGTTGTCACAACAGCCGTGCTGATCGGCGTAATGAGTCTGGCGGCACGGGCGCAGACACAAGTTCCCAGGACCGTAGCGGCAACCGCACCGCTCACGACCGCCACGGCGAAGGCGCAGACGGGCCAGCCGTTTGTTACCTCTGGCGGCATGGAGTTGCTCTACATCCCGCCCGGCGAGTTCATGATGGGCAGCACGCGACAGGAGCGGGAGTGGGCGTTGCAGAACGGAAGCGATGAGAATCTCGTCCGATGCGAAGGCGAGGCGCCGCGCAAGACGGCAGTCAAACAAGGCTTCTGGCTCGGCAAGACGGAGGTAACCGTGGGCCAGTGGAAACTGTTTGTGGCCGCGACGAGATACGTAACGGACGGCGAGAAGAACGGGGTGTCTTACTCGACGGCGGGGCCGGCACAAACATGGAGGCCGATGAAAGGCGTGAGTTGGAAGGAACCGAACTTTGGCTTCAAGCCGAAGGACAACCATCCGGTGTGTTGTATCAGTTGGAACGATGCGACGGCGTTCTGCGCATGGCTCAACGAGCAAGAACAGAAGGCGCGGCGGTTGCCGCCTGGTTGCATTGTGCGACTGCCGACGGAAGCGGAGTGGGAATATGCGTGCCGGGCGGGCAAACGGACCATGTTCTGGTGGGGTCAGGCGAGAGAAAGCGGCGATTACCGGATGAATTGCTTTGGCAAGGGTGACGGCTTCGATATTGTCTCCCCGGTGGATCACTACGCGCGCGGCAGGAACAAGTTTGGCTTGGCGGACATGCTGGGCAATGTGTGGGAATGGTGCTTGGACGAATTCGATGAGAAACAGGCGCATGAAGAACCCTTCAAAGGCAATCCCGGCGCCCACGCCTTGCGGGGCGGGTCGTTCCACTTCCATCTTGGGTGCTGTCGCGCCGCCAGCCGCTACGGCTGCCCCCCCGCCAACTCGAATAGCAATCACGGCTTTCGGGTGGCGCTCGGCGGCAATCGTTGAATTCCAGCGTTGGGCGACTCGACTAGCAACCTCACCACCAACAACATGAAAAGAAAGGAAACATGAAGCTCGGATTGATCTCCCATTCCGTTCTTCTCGCAGCCGTGTTTTCCTCTACTGGTTGCGCAGGCGGTGGCGGCACCGTTCACGATCCGCCAGATCGCATCGTCGCCGGTCAACCGGCGACACTGAAGCTGAAGTTTTCGGTTTGGGGTGCTGGCTTCGGAAACCTTTCGAGCCGATATACCAACATCTGTTGTCACTACCGGAAAGCGGGAGAGACGCAGTTTGAAACCGCTCCAGCCCGTATCATCTCATCAGATCACAAGAACATGGACGTGGAGTTTGCCATCCCTCCACTGCAGATTTCCGGAGATTCGAGCGCACTGGAGTATTACTTCGATTTTCTTTTTGACGGTCACCCAAACACACGAAAGCATGAGACCGTTCGGATTGTCAGACGCTAGTCGTGCAAAAGAAATGAGAGCTATCGTGAAAATAGTGTTGGCTGCGGCGCTTTGTGTGAGCAGTTCGCTCGGCGCAGCGGCCGATGCCGCCGCGGACGCCGCGCCGCAGGTGACGACGACGCAGCCCGACAACGGGGCAGTGGACGTGTCGCCGGATGTGAAAGAGATCGTCGTGAACTTCGATCAGGACATGGATCGCGGAGACGCGTCGTTTACCGGCGGCGGACCTGAGTTTCCGAAGCTGCGCGGCAACGGCAAACCGTTCTGGCGGAGCGCCCGCGAGTGCGTCCTACCCGTGGAATTGACGGCGAACCACACATACGTCATCGGTATCAACAGTGCGCGTCACACGGGCTTCAGAAGCGCCGGCGGCGTGCCTGTGCAGCCGTTGGTGTTGCGCTTTACGATGCGAGCCGCCACGAGCGCAATGGCAGCGTCCAGTGCTCATGCGGACGCGGCACAGCGTTTGCGGAAGGCGGTCGAGCAATGCTACTCGCACCGCGAGACGCGCGCAGTGGATTGGGCCTCGCTCTGGCCGCGATTCGAGCCACGCCTGAAGGCGGCAGCCTCGGCGCGGGAATTCGCCATTATTGCGGGCGAGATGCTCGCCGCCACGCGCGATCCACACATCTGGCTGGAAGTCGGCGGTGAACTCGTGCCGGCGTTCCGGCGCAACGCGCCACCCAATGTCGCTGCCGAATTGCTGCCGCGGCTTGTGGCGAAATGGACGCAGCAGAACAAGGTGGTTGCCACCGGCTGGGCCGCGCCGCGTGTGGCCTATATCGCGATCCATTCCTGGAGCGGCAAACCGGGACGAGAGGCATACGAGCCAACCTTCAAGGCGCTGAAGGAGTTCCGCGACGCGCCGGCGCTCGTCGTGGATGTGCGGCTTAACAGTGGCGGCGACGATAGCATTGCACGGGAGTTTGCCGGCTGTTTCATCAAGCACCGCGTGCTTTACTCCCGGTTTGTCGCGTTGGATGCAACGTCGCCCACCGAGCGTTGGTTGGAGCCGAATGCAATGCGCCCGCACTATGGCGGCAAAGTCGCCGTCCTGATCGGCCCGGTGAACATGAGTTCGGCCGAGTCGTTTGTCCTGATGATGAAACAATCACCCGCCGTCAAGCTTGTTGGCCAGCGCACCTACGGCAGTTCCGGCAACCCCAAGCCGCACGCGCTTGGCAACGGCGTTACAGTCTATCTCCCGTCGTGGAAAGAGTTCGCTCCCGATGGCACCCCCATCGAGTGCAAAGGCATCGCCCCCAATGTGGAAGTGCCGTTTTTGCCCAGTCGCGACGCTGTGCTCGAAAAGGCCGTGGCAATTCTGAGCGCCGACGCGGCGCGCTAAAACATGACCCCCAGCGCGAACACAACACCGCAGAACGCTGACGTCGGTTTCGTCACCACGCGTTGGACCCATGTGCTCGCGGCGGGGCGCAAGAGTTCGCCGCAGGCGGACGTCGCGTTGGAGGAACTCTGCCGCATCTACTGGTATCCGCTCTACGCCTATGTGCGGCGGCACGGCCACGCAAAGGAAGACGCTGAAGACCTCACGCAGGCGTTCTTTGAGCGGTTCCTCCAGAAGAACTACCTCGAAGGGCTGAGCAGCGAGCGCGGGCGGTTTCGCGCATTTCTGTTGGCGTCGCTGAAGCATTTCCTCGCCAACGAATGGGATCGCGCCGGCCGCCAGAAACGCGGCGCGCACGCCACGCATCTCTCGCTCGACTGGCGCGACGCCGACACGCGCTATCAACTCGACCTGCGTGACGATCTCAGCCCGGACAAGCTCTACGACCGCGCTTGGGCGGTGGCATTGTTGGAGCGCGTCGTGGGCCGCTTGCGCGACGAGTGCGCCGCCGAGGGGAAGGCGGAGCTGTTTACGCAACTGAAGCCCTTGTTGATGGCGGACAAGTCGGTGATTTCCTATCCGCAAGCCGCCGCCGCGTTGGGCATTTCTGAGGAGGCGGCGCGCGTGGCAGTGCACCGGCTGCGCCGACGTTACCGCGCCTTGTTGCGCGAGGAGATTGCCCAGACGCTCGCCGAGCCGGCGCAGGTCGAGGAGGAGATGCGGGCGCTGTTTGCGGCGTTCAGGTAGGTGGAGCGAGACTCAGTCGAGCCTCTGGCAGACCTAGCTCGACAGCGTCTCGTCCCGCCCATATATAATGGTCGCGGATTGAAATTGACTGAAAGGAGAACGGTATGAGGATCGCGCTGTTTGTCACATTGGGAGGTTTGGCCGTGATCGCTCTCGCGCTCACGCTGCATTTGATCATGGTCAAGCCGATCACCTCGCCCGCACCCGCGCCTGTGCCGCCTCGCACGGCAGCATCTGCGCTGCATCCCGCCAAGCTCCAGCACATGCTCGCCCAGCAGAGCAATGAAATCCGGCGGTTGAAAAAAGAGAAGTCGGCGCTGCTTTCCGAGATCGAACAGCATGTCACCGACCTGGCCAAGCCCGAGCCGCCGCCTTCCCGTGCAGGCGACGCCGCGCCGCGACCAGCCGGCATGGGCAAGATGATCGCCGTTGCGGTCCGGCAGCAGGCCGAGATGAAGATGGCCGCGCTGAAATCCCGCCTGCACCTGACCGACGAGCAAGCTGCCGCCGTTCAGGAATTACTGAAGAAGCAAACCGACCAAAGCGTGGAGATGGCCTCGAAGATGTTCGAGGGCAAGCTGACCGCAGAGGACATGAGTTCGCGACCAAAGCTCGACTTCGATGGTCAGCTCAAGCAAATGCTCAACGCCGACCAGTGGACAGGGTATCAACAATACAAGACCGAGGAGCAGCAGCGGCAAGTCCAGATGGCGAGCCATGCGGAGGTGATGCAGATCTCGTCCATGCTCCAGCTCAGCGCACAACAACAGGAACAGGTTACCAGCGTTCTCCACCAGCAATACCAGCAAATGATGGCCCAACAGCCCGACGCCGGTTTGCCGACACCCGATTCCATCCAACTGGTAGAACAAATGTTCAACGCCAAGAAGGAGGCACTTCGTGCCGTGCTGACGCCGGAACAAATGCAGAGCTACGAGAAGTTTGTCGAGAGCCAGCGCGAGATGGTCAAGTCCATGATACCGCAGAGCCAGGCATCACCCACGCCGTGATGCCGGCCGGCGATAACGATCGCGCCGTTTCTGGCGCCGGGAACGCGCGTGAAGTTCCTTGAACTCTGTCCGCCGATGGAAACAATCTCCCGCCAGCCATGATTACCCCCGAAAGCACCGCCATCGCCAACCTCGGTCCCAGAAACATTCCATCGCCGCTGCGGCTTGTGGCACATCGCGGCGAAGGCGTCGGGCTGTTCGTGCCTGACGACGCGCGCATTCGTTATCAGGTTGAGTGCGGGACCGGCGACGATCTGCCCGACAACATTTTCTTCGAGAAGGCCGGGCCGCGGGAGAGGTTGTTTTTCGATCCGAAGGAAACCCGTGCCGCCATCGTCACCTGCGGCGGCATTTGTCCGGGGCTGAACAACGTCATCAGCTCGGCGTTCCTCGAACTCCATTACAACTACGGTGTGAAAAAAGTCCTGGGCATCCGCTATGGCTACGCCGGGCTGAACCCGAAGGTCGGCCTGCCGCCAGCCGAACTGACGCCGGAGATGATTTCCAGCATTCATGAGGACGGTGGCACGATGCTCGGCTCGTCGCGCGGGCCGCAGCCCACGGACGTCATCGTGGATTTTCTCGTCGCGCAGAAGATCAACATCCTGCTCTGCACCGGTGGCGACGGCACGCTGCGCGGCGCGCGCGACATTGCGGCGGAGGCGCAGAAGCGCGGGCTGCCCATCGCGGTGGTGGGCATTCCCAAGACCATTGACAACGACGTGATGTATATCACCCGCACCTTCGGCGTGGTGACGGCCGTCGAAAAAGCGCGCGCCGTTCTGGACTGCGCGCATCACGAGGCGCACAGCGCGTTTAACGGTGTCGGCCTCGTGAAGGTCATGGGGCGCGATGCGGGCTTCATCGCCGCTGGCGCCACGCTCGCCAGCCAGGACGTCAATTTCTGTCTCATCCCCGAAGTGCCCTTCGCTCTCGAAGGATCGGGCGGTTTTTTTGAGGCGCTTCGCCGTTACCTCGCCAACAGCCGCCACGCGGTCGTCGTCGTTGCCGAAGGCGCCGGGCAGGAACTGCTCAAGAATCTGCCGGCGGAAAAGGACGCGTCGGGCAACAAACGTCACGCCGACATCGGTCCGTTCCTGAAAGACCAGATCACGGCGTGGTTCAAGCAGATCAACATGCCGGTGGATGTGAAGTATTTCGACCCCAGTTACTACATCCGCAGCGCCCCGGCGAACTGCGACGACGCGGTGTTGTGTGACCAACTGGCGCGCAAGGCCGTCCATGCCGCGATGGCGGGCAAGACCAACATGGTCGTCGGCTTCTGGAACGGGACGTTGACGCACCTGCCGATTTCGCTGGCTGTCAGTCGGAAAAAGCAGGTGGACCCCGAGGGTATCGTCTGGACCAGCGTGCTCGCTGCCACGGGACAGCCGCGACGGTTTTCTTGAACTTGCCGACGGACGCAGCCAACCAGAACAACGTATTCGGGCCGAACATGCACATACGCGCTTTCGTTGCTTTTGCGCTCGCAACCAACATTGCCGCTGCCGGTCAAGACTCCCTATCAGACTGGTCACGTGACGGCGTGCTCCTGCGTCTGCAGAACCGGCTCACTGGCGAGACGTTCGTTGCCCCGGGCGGAAACACGCCAACAACGGGCGCACGCGTGGCTCGTGACAAAATCCTTGCGGCAGGCGAGGCAGTTCAGGTGACGCACCGTGTCTCGACGGAGGGCGGCGATCTCATCATCCGTCAGGAAGCCGCGGTCAAAACACCGCCGTTGGTGGGCGTGTCGTGGGGCATTGCGGAGCTGGCCGAGGGCGTCGAAGTGCTCGTGCCGGGTCATAGCGGGCTGCGGTTCGGGCCGGGTGCGCCGGATGGCGATCATCGTTTCACCTGGCCGATGAGCTGGGAGGCGCAGTTCGTGTTGCTCCAAGGCAAGCGCGGCGGATTCCTCGTGATGAGCGACGACACGACGATGCAGTTCAAGGAA
>Ga0172379_10003607_pt1 | contig 24298 bp, 16 predicted proteins | sample GrowelOW334metaG_FD_119756 | JGI IMG/M metagenome (GOLD analysis project Ga0172379, IMG submission 119756) | Groundwater microbial communities from an aquifer near a municipal landfill in Southern Ontario, Canada - Groundwater well OW334 metaG | ecosystem: Environmental > Aquatic > Deep...
AACCGATGCGGCACTCCTTGATATTAATACAACCACCGGAGCCGTAACCCTTAAAGTCTCTGCCAATTATGAGACCAAACCAAGCTACAGCTTCACCGTACATGCAAATGATGGGGTAACCACACCAACCACCAAAGATGTTGTTGTAAGCATTAATAACCTCGATGAAGTGGCACCAACCGCCACCATCACCCTGTCGGATACAGCATTAAAAATAGGAGAGACAAGTGTTGTTACGATTACCTTCAGCGAAGTAGTAACCGGATTTACGAATGATGATCTTATTATCGCCAATGGAATCCTCACCGATGTTACTTCAATAGACGGGGGAGTGACATGGATCGCAATCTTTACTCCAACTGTTACTATCGAAAGCACCACAAATGTGATTGCCCTTGCAACCACCTATACTGATATGGCAGGAAATACAGGAACCATTGCTTCCAGCGGTAACTATACCATTGATACCGTAGCCCCAGCCATACCAACCGTTGATGGATTCTCTATGGGATCTACCGTTGAGACATTAGTCTTTGTTAATGGCGAGGCAGAAGCAGGCTCCAGTGTTACTATAACGTTGGGTACGGTAACTCAAACCGTAATAGCAAATACACTAGGTGTCTATACAACAACGTTTACTCTCGATAACATTCCAGTGGAAATGATCAGTGCCAATGTCACTGTGGTCGTAACCGATACGGCTGGTAATGTATCATCATCAGCAACACGTGATATTTCAATTAATAATCTTCCTCCTGTTTCGAATAATATCGTTAGCGGTACTATCACAGCAGGTCCTATTCTTTCTATTAATGGCTTGAGTGTTAATATTTACAATGCCGATGGAACAACATTATTAGGAACATCCCCTCTAAGTTCTTCAGGAACGTTTAGTGTTGATGTCGGAACCTATACTGGGGTAATCTTTGCCAAAGTGGTCAATGCTAGTGCTGGAACTGACTATATGGATGAAGCAACTGGGCAAGCTAAAGATCTTACGGCTACACTTATGGCTGTTGCGGTAGTTCCAGGTGGTAATATCACCGTAAACATGAATGCCATTACCAGTATCGCTTCTATCAAAGCGGGAGTTAGCTCCGATGGAGTTGTTCCAGCGACTATTAGTGCTCAAGTTGTTGTGGATACCAATACAGCGGTTGCTAGCGCATTTGGTTTGAGCAATATCCTTACCATCGAACCCGTTGCTACGATTGCTGTTGATGGTACAGCCAATACGAATTATAACACTGCAGATAGTTTAAGTGCGGGTGAAAAATACGGTGCAGTCCTCGCGGCTCTTTCAGGGGCTGACGAAAGTAATGGAGGAAATTCTCAAGTCACTATTAATGCACTAGCTGATGGACTTACTATTAGTAGCAATAATGTAGGTACTTTGAGTACGGTAGCTCTTGATAGCGTTATTGTTGGGGCAAGAACAGCATCCGTGAACGCAACAGGAACAGATTCGAATAGCTTAACTGCCATTGTTTCAAACTTAACCACGCAAGTGAGTGTATCTGTAGCGATAGATCATATTACACTTGATGATGTTATCAATTTAAGTGAACAAGAGGCTGTCGTTGTCGTTACGGGAACAACGGTAGAGGGTGCAACGGTTGAATTGAGTATTGGAGGTAATAGTCGTAGTGCCACCGTGAGCACTACAACATGGAGTTATACTTTCACTTCGGATGATATTACCGCAATGGGGCAGGGTGGTGAAACTATTCGTGCTACAGCAACATTAGCGGATGGAAGTACGGCGACAGCTACGCGCAGTATTGTTGTCGATACTGAAATACTATCTCCGACCATTACAACCATTGCTACTGATAATATAATTGATGAAGCTGAAAAAGCAGCAGGGGTTGCGATTAGCGGAAGTGCAGAAGCAGGGTCAAGTGTTGCGGTTACTTTAGGTAATGTAACACAAACAGTAACAGCCAATCTAACAGGCGCATACACAACAACGTTTGTAGCTGCCGATATTCAAGCCGATACACCAAGTACCAATGTCACCGTTGTAGCAACAGATGCTGCAGGTAATGTCAGTTCCACGGCAACCCAAACAATCGTTATAGATACCATAGCACCCACCACCCCAACCATTAACACCATTGCAGGTGATAATAGTATTAATGGAGTAGAAAAAGCAGCGGGCATCACCATTGGTGGAACCGCAGAGGCAGGTTCAAGTGTCACAATTACACTAGGAACCGTAACGCAAACCGTCACCGCAAATGAGAGTGGTGTGTATACAACCACATTTGTATCCGCCGATATCCCATCGGATACCTCAAGTATTACGGTCACTGTTGTAGCAACGGATAGTGCCGGTAATGTTAGCCAAACGGCAACGAGTAGTATTGCTGTGGATACCACTATAGCAACGCCTATCATTACCCCTATTGCTGGTGATACTATCATTAACCTAGCGGAAAAAACAGCCGGGGTCGCGATTAGTGGAACCGCAGAGGCAGGTTCAAGTGTCACAATTACACTGGGAACCGTAACGCAAACCGTCACCGCAAATGAGAGTGGTGCGTATACAACCACATTTGCAACCGCCGATATTCCAGCGGATACCTCAAGTACTACGATCACCGTTATAACAACCGATGCTGCTGGCAATGTCAGTTCAGCAACACAAGCGATTAAAATTGATACGAGAACGATAGATGGAGCTACGGTTGAAATAACAGCAGAAAAAATGACGATTTTACCAGTGGAAAGTGCTCGTGTTGAAGTGACGGGAGATCCAGTCACAGCCGATATCCCATTGTTCTGGGGAGAGAGTAGCCATACCGATTGGACAACGACCGCTAATCTTCCTCTTGGTATTGGCTTAACCACTGAGCGTTCATTGGGAGATTTACTTTATTATATTGATACAACAGCCACGCTTTATAATGATACGAGTAAACCAACCATGTACAGCGGGGGAGAAAAACTCTTAGCTACATTAGGAAGCAATACATTGGTTGTTAATAAAGTCACGTTAACCAATCCAAGTACGGTAGTGCCTAATCTACCTATTACGATTACAGGAATGCCAAATATCGTCTATACAACAATAGGGGACTACTTTGCTCCCGTAGAAGCCTTAGTTATTGACGCACAAGCCCTTCCTACGGATTCAAAACTCAATTTAGATAACATTGAATTTGCCGTTATCTTAGGTGAAGACCTTACAATTCGAGGGGGAGCAGGTAACAATACCGTCTTCACAGGAGCTGGTATTCAAAACATGGTTCTAGGAGCAGGGGATGATGAATTACACGCAGGAGCCGGTGATGATGTCGTAGGATCCCTTAGTGGTAAAGATAGCATTTATGGTGATTCTGGTAATGATATGGTCTTTGGAGGATCAGGCTGGGATACCCTCTCAGGTGGAACAGAAAGTGATAAACTAAATGGTGGTCTTGGATACGATACGGCTGTACAAGAAGGAGATAGAGCTAATTACACCATAACGGTCAGTAATGGCGTGATTACGTTGAGTGATAAAACCACGCTTAGTGTCGATACCCTCACTGATATCAATGAAATTCACTTTGCGGATAATACGTTGTATGTTGCTAATAATACGATACAAGAAGAGCTATTGTTAGTGTTTGGACATAATCAATCCGATATTTTATACGTACCGCTAACACAATTTGCAACAGGGACGGATACCAACAATACCTATACGTTAGCATCCGATTCGTATGGTTTATCGATTGATGCTAAAGATGGAACAGATATCTTGAATGTAACGGGGAATTTTAATGACTTTAAAATCGAACAAACAGCAAGCGCAATTGAGATTACGTCATTGCTCAACGGAACCATGAGTGAGTTGAAAAACTTTGAGTCTATTGTATTTACTGACTATACGTATTCAGTAATAGGCTAAAAAATGTGGCGTATGCCACTCACATATACTAAAAAAAGGAAAAATATGAAAAAAGTAACATTGGCAATGCTCATTGCATTAAATACAGGATTGATGGCAGCAGAGACAGAGAATGTCAAAAGCACTCCTTTGGATAGCCTCTTGCACGATCTTGAAAACAAAGTTTATATTGGGATAGATATTGGAAATGCGAAAGTTGAATCAACAAAAGATCTAATAGGAGAACGTCTTGATACACATGAAGTAGCGTCTGGAAGTTTTAGTAACAAAAATAGTGGTAATTCGCAAACGCTTAAAATAGGTTACCCCATAGATTCCAATAGTCGTGTTATGGCGTTTTATCAAAATATGAGTGCAGATAATGCCAAAGGGTCAACGTACGGGATAGGGTATGATTATCTCATCGGTGACAATGAGATAAAACCTTTCGTAGGTGTTTTTGCAGGTCGCAACACTCTTAAAATCAGTAGTAAAGACGCTATGACCGATTCAGATCTCTCAGGTATGGGGTATGGCGCACAAGCAGGGGTTAATTATACTTTCAATAAAAATGTCTCATTTGAAGCAGGTTATCGTTATATGAAACTTAATAGCGAAAAGACAGCTACGTATAGTGGAGCAGAAGTTACCTATCTTGGGTATCCCGCAACTCTGACTGAAACCGTAAAAGTTGATAAAATTACAAATCTTTTTGTTGGGGTTAATTATAGGTTTTAAGGTTTAATATTTCTTTGTTGATTATAAACTCTCCCCCCGCTTCAAAAATTCTTCAAGCTCGGCAATCGGTAACGGTCGGCTAAATAAGTATCCTTGATACGCCATACATCCGTTGGCTTCGAGGAACTCTTGTTGTGAGAGTGTTTCTACCCCCTCGGCAATCACATTCATTTCCAACCCTTTGCCCATAGTGATAATAGTTCGTGTGATCATCTCGTTATTTCTTGCTCCGGGGATGTTGTCTACAAAGGATTTATCAATTTTTAGTTGAGAGAGTGGAAGTTTTGCCAAATAGGAGAGGGAGGAAAATCCTGTTCCAAAATCGTCCATGGAAAAAGTGATACCTAACTGTTTGAGCGCGTTCATTTTTTCAATGGCCTCTTCCATATTCTCAACGACGATACTTTCTGTCAGTTCAAGCTTTAACAGCCTTGGATTTATTTTGCTTTCTTTGATGATACGCTCTGCTTGCGTTACATAGTCTATTTGTCGAAATTCTTGGGCGCTGACATTAATGGCAATTTTAAGGGCACTTGTTCGCGGATCTTTTTCCCATTGTTTGAGTTGGGCACAGGCTGTTTCCATTACCCATTTACCAATCGTTAAAATCAGCCCCGTCTCTTCAGCAAGAGGGATGAAATCATCGGGTGAAATAACTCCTCGTTGCGGATGTTTCCATCGTATGAGGGCTTCAACACTTTTGACGTGCCCTTTTTTATCGACTTGTGGTTGGTAATAGAGACAAAATTGTTGTTGTAAAATAGCACTATCAAGTTCGGACTCCAATGCGATACGACGGGTGAGTGCCTCTTGCATAGCAGGATCAAAAAAGCGCAAGGTATTACGTCCTGCATCTTTGGCTTTGTAAAGTGCAAGATCGGCTTGTCGGAGAATATCGTTAAAGGTATCATTTTTTGTAAGCAAGCTTATCCCGATACTAATTTTGCAATTGTATTGCATACCGTTGAGATCAAAAGGTTTTTCCATCGTCTCGCGCACTTTTTCACCAAGCTGTTGAGCCATAGTAGCGGCTTCGGTCATTTCAGTACTGAGATTGTCTAATAAGATAACAAATTCATCCCCGCCTTGCCGTCCTACCGTATCGGATTGACGGACATTGGATCGTAGACGGTGTCCAATATCAATAAGTAGTAAGTCACCCACAGCATGACCGCGTGTGTCGTTAAGGGTCTTAAAATTGTCCACATCGATAAAAAGAACAGCACCATACGTTTCGCTTCGAGCAGAAGCACTGATGGCTTGAGTAATTCTATCGTGTAGCAAGCGACGATTGGGTAATCCTGTTAGAGCGTCATAGTAGGCGAGACGATGAATAGCGGCTTCAGCATCTTTGTCTTCGGTAATGTCTGAAAAGTTAGCAACATAATAGGTGGTATTGATTTCGTCACTTTTGACGGCAGTGATAGTCAGAAGCTCCGCATAAATTTCCCCATTTTTACGTCTATTCCATATCTCCCCTTGCCAGTTTCCTTGCGCTTTTATGGTAGCCCACATACGTTCATAGAACGCTTCATCATGCCGACCTGATTTTAATAGGGCTACGGTTTTTCCAACCGATTCTTCTGTGTTAAAGCCTGTGATTCGGTTAAAAGCTTGATTGGTTCGCAGTATGATTCCCTTGGCATCGGTGATGATGATTCCGTTTTGGGATTCGAAGGCGATGGCAGCGATGGCTAGATCACTTTGTGCTTTTTTGCGCTCAGTGACATTGTGCAACATAACATTCAAGAGTAGAGCCCCTTTCGTATTTGTCGAAAGGGATGAGTTCAATTGCGCCCAAAATTGACTCCCATCACTCTTCACCATCCGTAATTCACATGACTGTGCACGATGCGTTTCAAGGAGCCTTTTACGATGTAAATAGCAAATGTCTTGATCTTCATGGAGAATAAATTCGGTGAATTGATGATGGATAAGAGCGCTTTTTGGGGTCTCAAGCAAGGTCGTTGCCGTAAGATTGGCTTGGAGAATCTCCCCCTCTTCGTTGAGGGTACAATATCCTACAGGTGCTAGCTCGTAGAGGTCAAAATAGAGTTCTTTTGCCGCATTTAGTTCCTCTTTTCCTTCGCGTAACTCTTCGTTTTGCATCTCAAGCTCGATTTGATGGGCGTGCAATTCTTGGAGTAGCATTTGTGTAGAAACTTCAGATTTCATTGGTGATTACCATCTGCTGACCCGTTTAACCGTTCCGTTGTCGTGATGGCATATATCTTGCCACTATCATCGACCAGTGCAGTTGCCGTAATCCAAACCTCTTTGATGGTTCCATCTTTGCACAGTCGTTGTGCGAGATAGGGCTTCAGAACTTCGTCATGGCTGAGCTGAACTATCCTTTCTAATGCTTTCGCACGATTTTCTTTTGGAACACGATCTAGGGCATTCATTTTTAGCGCTTCTTCTTCGCTCCATCCATACATTCGTGTAGCGCTGGGGTTCCATGTGCGGATGTTCCCCTGCAAATCTTGTACCGTAATAGCATCGTACCCATCACGCACGATGGTCGCCATCTGACGCAATAATTCTTGGGCTTTCATGACTTCGGTAATATCAACAAAAGTGATAACCGCACCTTTTACGATATTTTCAAGCGTTCGGTAGGGGATAATATGCAACATATACCACTGACCTGCTATCGTGTGTACTTTGATCTCTTTGGGAATCAGTGTATCTAATACCGCGCGTGTATCTGCTTCGAGTGAGTGGTATTCGTTCAAAGAAGAGGTGATATGCCCGACAGGGCGACCGATGTCACTGGCAATGAGGTTGATGAGAAGGGTAGCCGAGGGGGTATAGCGCAAAATACACAAATTTTGATCCACAAACAGCGTTGCGATACCTGTACCTGAGAGAAGATTATTCATGTCATTATTGGCTTGTGACAACTCGATTACCTTCGTTTGCAATTCTGCGTTGACCGTGGAGAGTTCTTCGTTGAGCGATTGCATCTCTTCTTTGGAGGTTTCAAGCTCTTCATTGGTCGATTGAAGTTCCTCATTTGTTGATTGTAGCTCTTCGTTGATGAGTTGTAATCCTTCCGACGTATCGGTGGGTATTTCGCTAATGTTTAGCGGGAAGTTCGCATCACCATACAAATACAGCATATCACCATTAGCGCTTACAAGTACACCTGCAGGGGTGTGTTGAGCGATGGAATTCTCGAGAAGGGGTGATTTTGGTGACACATTAGCTCCTTGGTGTGTAAGGGGGAGGATTGGAATGACATTATTTATAAATCCGCGTCGTTCGCTTACAAAGTTTTCATTGTATTGATAGATCTTTGATTTTTCATCCAAACTGACAAAGAGATTACTGAACTCTCCTATCCCCTCGGAGGTTCCCAAAAGCAGTACCCCTTTCGTATTGAGCGCATAATGAAACAAGGGGATGACTTTTTTTTGCAATACAGAGCCCATATAGATCAACAGGTTTCGACAGCAAATGAGGTCAAGATTGGAAAAAGGGGGATCTTTGATCACGTCTTGTTCCGAAAAGATAATCATGTCACGAATCTTTTTTGCAATACGATAGTGCTTTCCATCGGGTTCTAGGGTAAAAAACTTCTGGAGCCGTTGGGGTGTTATATCTGCGGCAATGCTAATGGGATAGAGACTAGCACGAGCAGTGGCAATAGCGCGAGTATCAATATCAGTAGCAAAAATTTGTACGATATAGGGGGTTTGAAGTTCATCAATGCACTCTTGCATGAGGATCGCCAAGGAATACGGCTCTTCACCTGTAGAACATCCACACGACCAAGCACGGATAACACTATTGGCAGGTTTTCCCTCGAATAGCTTGGGGATGACTTTCGTTTCCAAGGCTTGAAAGACAGTCGGATCACGAAAGAAATTGGTCACTCCAATCAATAAATCGCGGAATAGCGATTCTACTTCGGTGGATGAGATTTGTAAATATTTGATATATTCTTCGATATTATCGAGCTGATGCATCGTCATACGTCGCGTAATACGGCGATCAATACTGCTGGGTTTGTAGTTTGAAAAATCATGTCCTGTTTGATTGCGAAGGAGGAGAAAAATCTTTTTCAAGCTATTTTCGTGCTTGGGGAGAATGGTCAGGGTAGGAACATGAGCAAGAGATCCCCATGAATGTGCGATATAGTCCATAAGCACGGAGGGCATCTCTTCAGGTTTCAATTCATAATCGACCAAACCCGTAGCAAGAGCACTGCTAGGCATTCCGTCAAACTGGGCAGAATCGATGTTTTGAACCATCACCATTCCCCCCTTTTCTTTGATAGCCATAACCCCTTTCGTCCCATCACTCCCTGTTCCTGAGAAAATAATACCAATAGAACGTTCATTTTGATCGACCGCTAAAGAATGAAAAAAGAAATTGATAGGAAGACGCTGCCCACGTGCCTCGGAGGGTTCCAAGAGCTGTAACGTCCCGTCAATGAGTGCTATATCATGATTGGGGGGGATAATATAGACACAATTTGGTTCTATTATAACGCCGTCCACAGCTTCTATCACAGGCATTACCGTATAGCGTCCAATGATCTCGGAGAGGATGCTCTTGTGGTCAGGAGAGAGGTGCTGAATCAATACAAAAGCACAATCAGGATGAGTACCCATTGGCATATTCGAAAAAAATGCCTCAAATGCCGCTAGACCACCCGCAGAAGCGCCGATTCCGATGATCGGAAAAGTACTGGATGCTACGTTTCGTTTTTTATTTCTCAAGAATATTCCTTCTTCAAAAATCATCTCTATTTTTTGATTATAACATTAATTAACTCTTGAATTCATTGATGCGTGTTTGTAACGATTGCGCTACTTCTGAGAGAAGTTTGGAATCGGCTTCAATACACTCTACACTTTTTTGATTGGATTGAGAAACATCATTAATATTGGATATTTTATCAATAATCCATTCAATATGGTTCACAACTTCCACCGAATCAGAATACGATTTTTTTGCAACAACAACGGAGTGCTCCATAATAGTAGAGGTTGTCGAGATCTTTTCCTCTACTTCATTGGAAACGAGAGAAAGTTCTTGCATATTATTGGCATTTTCACTCATTTTATCATTAACATCATTAATAGCTTGAACTATGGTTCCAACATTAATTTCGATTTCCATCAAACTCTTTTGCGTTCGTTCCGCCAATTTACGTACTTCATCGGCTACAACAGCGAACCCTCGACCATGTTCACCTGCACGAGCGGCTTCGATTGCGGCATTAAGCGCTAGAAGATTGGTTTGATCCGCTATATCTTTTATAACCCCCAAAACATTTTTAATTTGATCGGCATCTTGACGTAATACTACCAGTTGAGAGGACATCTCTTGTTCTTCTTGGACATATACCTCCACCCCTTGAACGAGACGATTCAATGATTCTTTTGCAGAAACCAATTCAGTATTTGCACGTGCCACATTCGCTTGAGTCTCTTCCGATATTAGAATTGACTGTGAAAGTATTGATTTGATTGATTGACTTTTTTGGGTAGTAGCTTTGACAATTTGTCGCTCTTCCTCGACCCCTTTGGATATATTCTTAGTTTCATCGGTAATGGTGGAAGCTATCGTGCTGTTTTGAGAACCCAATACTTTGACCTGATTAACCGTCTCTTGAACCATACAAACAAAATTATTAACCGCCAAAGCGGCTTCGGCAAACTCATCTTTTTTCGTGATAAGAATCCGTTTGGTTAAGTCTTTGTCACCACTTACCAACGAAGCAATTCGATTTCTAAGCGTCTCAAGTGGTGTTAAAATCTCCATACTAAAGAAAATATTTAAAACCGTTATGAATGCTATGACGATCACACCCAGTGCAATGGCTAAAACACTTTTGGTTTTAGAAATCACAGCATCATTATTTTCGAGAGAATTAGTCAAATCCATGACACCCAAAACATCCCCCGCCGAAACGTTAGTATGACATGCCAAACATTGCGTTTCAGCTATAAGAGGGCGAAGAAGACGTAGGCTATGATGTCCATCCGTCTGCTCAATAATTTGGGGTTGTTTTTCTTCAAAAACGCGTTTTACCAATGGCTCATCCGTAAATTTCGAGTCCAATCCAAATAAGTCAATAACTTGTTGGGATTTATGAACTTCAATATTATCAATCCCCTCCATCTCTTTGGTATGCGCCATTGACCTTTCGACGACTTTTGGATCTCCTGCCAACATACTTTCAGATAGTGTCTGAAAAATTGAGTTGCTTAGCATGCTCAGTGAGTGTTTTGCCGTCTCATTTGAAAGATTATAAAGTGACGATGAAACGTACCAATAAATAGTACCAAGTCCCATGAAGCTGAAGAAAAGTATGGCGAAGAAGATTTTTGATTTGACGGTATTAAGCATACGAATAACCTTATATTAAATTTTCAGAGTATAGCGCTAAAGGATAAAAAAGTTTTGGAATTTAATCATTCTTAGAATAAATCAAGATAATCATGGTACGTTATCCGTTCAATCATACTAAGCATCTGTCTTAAACGTGTCCTATGATCCATATTCCCTTTAGTCATGGGCATACTTCGATAATGATTTACCAAAATATCTTGAATTGAAAAAAAATCATCACTCGTTACTTTGTTGGGTGAATGAGCCTGCGAAATATACTGAAAAATTTTATATTTAGTACTACTACTTATTTCATCCGAACGATTATTAAGCATAGCGTCACACTGCTCAATGAGCCATTCATCGGATGTTGGAGTCGATTTACCACTATCTTCAGTTTTGATCACTTTATCTTGTATACCGTTTAACTTACTGTAACAAGAATCATATTGAGACCTGAGATTGTATTGATAGATCAGATGATCTGCAGCAGCAGATACGGAGAGATAATAGATCGGAATCTCCCCTTCATTTTGAATAATTACTCTATTGTTTGGAGAATACTCCCATGATCCTATTCTAGCCCCTTTAAGACGAGCTTTAGTAATGACATCATTGAGTAAATAAACATCTGTTTTCATATTCACCCCACTTCAAAAGAATTAATTAAGTAGCATTATCTCGTATTAGTGTTGCAAATCTGTTGCAAAAGCGTAGTCTCCTTTAATGTACTCTTCCATTTCTAAACTCAGGATCTTGATCACACTTTCCAACTCAGCATACAATTCGTCATAATTCATTTCTCTACCTATATGGCTTGCTTTTTCTATGACGTTTGCAATTTCTTCAACCCTATTTAATCGTAAATTACTTGCCATACCACGTAACGAGTGTGCTTGATGCTCAATTGCACTGTAATCAAGATCCTTGATGGCAATACTAAAATCAAGCATATTTTTGGGTATAACCGATAAAAATGTTTCTAAAAGTTCTTTCAGTATTTTATCTGCAAAAGGAATTTCCGCTGTGATACGATCAATATCTAAATGAAAAGATACTTCATCCAATTTTAGATCGCGCGCTGTCAATGGACTGGAGACGGTTGTATTTTCTTCCGATAATAAATATTGGTTTAAAATTCGTTCTAGCGCATCCGTCATTATAGGTTTACTCAAATACGCATCAAATCCATCCTCTAAATACTTTTCACGATCTCCTTCCATGGCATTGGCTGTAAGTGCAACTATTGGCGTTTTTATCTTTTGTGCTTTTGCAATATTGAGTACTTTTACCCCATCCATAAGAGGCATATTAATATCCAAAAAGATCAAATCATACGTCTTCGAAAAGATTTTATTGAGGGCTTCTTGTCCATTAGTAACCATCTCGGGAATGAGTCCATAGTGCATAAACATTTCTTGAAATAAATAGCGATTTATCTTATTGTCATCCGCCACCAATACTGAACCTGAATACGTCCGTGGATTGGTTGAAAGGCAAGGGTGTGCAGGTAATAATAAAGTGTCACTATTGCACCCATCAACCCAAATATCAAAATAAAATTCACTACCCTCCCCAAGAGTGCTTTCTAGTAGAAGTTTCCCCCCCATTAGCTCTATCAACTGTTTACTAATAGAAAGCCCAAGTCCAGTCCCTCCGTATTGACGCGCAATAGACATATCAGCTTGAGAAAATTGGTCAAAAATTTTCTCCTTTTGTGATTCAGTGATTCCTATTCCATTATCTTTTACCCCAAAACGGATAGAGCATTTATCACCACAAAGTGCAAATAATCGGATATCTAAATCTATTTTCCCCTTCTCGGGAGTAAATTTAACGGCATTTCCTATGAGGTTGGTGATAATTTGCTGCAATCGGAGTAAATCGACCTTGATACACTCAGGAATAAGGGCATCAATTTCTATTGTAAAATCAATCTGCTTTTCTTCCATTTTTGGGAAAAAAATTCTTCCCATCTTCTCAAATTCTTTGTGAGGATCAATCGTAGTAGGATCAAGTTCAAGACGACCACTCTCAATTTTTGAAAAGTCTAAGATGTCATTAATAACCCCCAAGAGGGTCTTATTGCTTGTTTCGATAATATCAAGATATTCTTTTTGCTTTTCATTAAGATTTGATTTCTGAAGGAGTGTGGTAAAACCAAAAATACCGTTCATCGGAGTACGAATTTCATGCGACATATTGGCTAAAAATTCGCTTTTGGCTTTTAGTGCTGCTTCTAAATTTTGCTTTTCATTCTTAAGCATCTCATCTAGTGTAATAACTTCTTCTTTTATTCTTTTATACTCTGCAATTTTGTCAATTTTTTTAAATAATGCTTCATTTTTAACGGGTTTTGGAATAAATGCTGTAATGTTGTATTCGATTGCCGTTACTAGTGTTTCGTGGTCACTTAATCCCGTACACAGAATAAAAGGTATTTCTTCATCTATCAAACGTATCGCTTGGAGCAATTCCAACCCTCCCATTACTGGCATATCAAGATCACTGATAACCATATCGAATGAATGTGTTTGAAAGCAGATTAATCCCTCAGCACCGTTCGTGGCGGTATAAACAGCATCACATTTTTTGGATATTAGCCGAGTGAGTTGATCAAGGATCAATGGATCATCTTCAACGATCAATACATTAAGGGGAACTCTTTTGATCATAATAAGACCTGCTTTTTATGTGAAATCTAATTAAGTATTATATGACTTTTTTGTTGCAAAACTGTTGCATTTTTATTTTGCCACAAACTTGCAACACTAATAGGGAATACTTCCTTTTAAATTTAAACTTCTTTAGAAGAATACAAAGGAATCGGAATGAATACTACGACAGACCAATATTATAATGAAGATGTAAAAGACGCTTTGCAGCGGTTGAAAAAGATAATCGCAACGAATGAAGAAGATTCAGAGTTAAAAACAAATGAACTTTTAACATTATTTGACCTCATGAATACGATTCAATCGGAAATTAATTCCCAGATCAAAGATATAAGGTCTTCGAATAATATTTCCTTTTCTAATCCTTCGTAGATCAAATATTAGCTAGGGGCAGGTTCTTCTTGGACGATATGTCAGACACCGCGCACGTGAGGCTTAACCCTACCCTACTTTATAGCCTATTACAAGGGGATTCACGAACCCCCAACTATCCCAATAATTACCGTCTTCAGAGCCGTATTGACCTTCTCTTTGATCTCCTCATCAGTAAACCCTTCGTTTTTCCCAAGCGTCTGAATAGCATTAATATTGTTCGAAACAGAAACATCAATATCTTTTAATCGCAGAAGTTTTTCATACAATTGGACATCAACGTCTTTTGTCTTTAGATAATGCTCAAGTGCCCATGAAATACCCAATCCAACCTCATTATCTTTACCCTCTTTGGATAGAAACCCACTTGTATCCCCCGCTAGTAGCGCTTTTCCAATCTCTTCTGCTGTATAGTAATCAGCAGTTGGGATAGCAGCGCGTTTTGTGTTTTTTTCGATCATTATATTCCCTTATTTTAGATGTTGAGCTAGCTAGACAAAGCCCAGGAAGAAAAGTATTATTTAACTGCTTCAGCATTTGTTTTAAAACACCCTTTTTCTTTTACAAGTCCAATAAATTCTGATTTGTTCATTTTAATATACTCCTGATTTTTTATAATGCAGTAATTATACATCAATAGAAGTATAAATACAATAGGAAATATTGTAAGTGAAGTTAGTATACTTACAATTAACCTTAAAGTGTTATTTTGAAACTAAAAACCCAATAATATTAAATATATTCTATTTATAAAAATATTTATACCATAAAATACAATTAAGACTACATGTAATTCAGTTTATTGCATTTACAATGATCTGTGCAGTAAAAATCAATAAAAAGTACACTTTTAAAATAGCCATCAGGATTCTTTGTAAGTTACAATCATGCGTTTAAAATTTAAAAACTCCTCCTATACTATAGGACATTATTCGGTATAATGTACTATAATTTTAATATTTACTGAAAAGAGCTAAAATGTATGATGTTTCAGAATTTCACAACTCCCATAAACAAGGGGTTTTATCAGCGATTGATAGTGCAAATGGGGCAAATAGTGACGTAACCATTTGGGTGTCCAAATATAGGAAACATCTGAGCGATTCAGGAATAAGTAGCAATACAATAGCACTATACAGCCATACCCTTAATGCATTATTAGAGTATAGTGATCGCTATTTAAAGAATCTAAGTGGATTAAGTCAAGTTAATGAACATCACTTTAATGATTTTTTGGAGTGGATTGAGCAATATTCAATTAGCAAGTTATATGGAAGTAAAAATGAGAGAATTGATACACTTGTTACTTTCCTAAATGCCAAACGAGTTCAAACGATTGAAGAATATCGAAAATTGGCAGATGAATATTATAGTGATACTGATGATACTGAAATGGATGCTGTTGAATATGTCATAGAAGGGTACTATACATTCCTAACTTCAATAGGGATGTCTATAAATAAAGAGTCGATCTTATTGTACAAAGAATCAGCAAAAAAAGTAAGTTTAGCTACTATGGGGCAACGACGAATTGCATTAATCGCTTTTTTAAATTTTATTGATAACTACACCAAAGCAGAACACTTTATAAACATAAAATGGAAGATCAAAAGCTATAAGCTCCCCAAACATACCAATGAACTATGTACTGGATTTGATAAAGAGGACACCAAAAAAATAGCAGAGATGCTTTCTCAAAATCCTGCTACAGCATTGTTAGACAAAGGGAGTATACAAAAGAACAGCGAATACTGCGAATGGCGGAATAGGGCAATGATCGTGTTAATGATGGGTGCTGGATTGAGGTCTTCAGAGGCTCTTAATTTAAAATTCACTGATATTACTGAGGGGAAGAATGGTACAACGTATGTGTTAAAAGTTCTCGGCAAGGGGAATAAGATCCGTCGTGTCCCCATTAAAAAGAGTGCACTTGACCACTATTTGCACTATCTTAGTGCAAATGCCCAAGGTGAATTTTTATCATCAACCCGAAGTGGTGTAGCAATGAGCCGGGGTAATTTGTACGAAGCTGTTAGCAAATTATTAAGAAAAGCAGGGGTGAGTAAAGTAGGGCTTCATATTTTTAGACACCATTTTGGGTCAACATTTGCCTCTTTGCAGGGGAATATGAAGGTACTTCAGCAACTTTTAGGGCATGTGGATCTGGCCACAACGATGATTTATAGTCAAATCAATGATGAAGTGTTGGCGGATGCGGTGTTGGGTATTGGGTGATATTACCTTGAAGGATTGAACCAAAATTGGCTGTCTATAGGAAATGAATGTAAATTATTCTGTAGCTACAATAGAGATTATGTTACTAAATTATCTATGTGAAAAGTATAGATAATATTCTTTTATCTAGTTTTACTAAATTATCTATACAAGAATGATAGATAATTTAGTATAATAACAATATTCTTAAACAAGAGGAGCCCTTATGTTTATAGGTAGAAAAAGTGAGTTGGACATATTTGAATCAGAGATGAATTCTAATCGAGCGTCATTTATTGCCGTTTATGGTCGACGACGAATTGGGAAAACAGAGACCATTCGGCACTTTTGTGTAAAAAACAATTTGCGCAATGTGGAATTTACCGGTAAGCTAGGTGTTACTATGTCAAGCCAGCTAAAATCATTTGTTGACACTGTTCGAAATGATCTTGTCCCCACTCTTGAGAATATAAAACTTCAAGATTGGCAAGATGCCTTTTCGTTGTTAAGAAAAGAGATATCGGGTTCGAATAATTCAAATGAAAAGATTGTTTTATTTTTTGACGAGGTGCCTTGGCTTGACACCCAAAAATCAAATTTCATAGATGAGCTTGCCTATTTTTACAATAATTTTGTAACCAAAACAGAGAACATTATTCTGATTGTGTGTGGATCAGCTGCATCATATATGAAAAAAAAGATTGTACACAATAGGGGACCACTACATAACCGCCTTACGAGCATTGTCCCAATGGAATCTTTTGACTTGGCTACCACTAAAGAAATGTTAGATACCAAGGGGTGCCGATACTCATTGAAATCAATTCTTGACTTGTATATTGTTTTTGGCGGAGTTGCTAAATACCTATCGTATATTGATAGCAAAAAAACTCCGCAAGAAAACGTGCAGGATATTATATTTGGTAAGTATTCTATGATGATGAAGGAATATGAGGATCTTTTTAAATCTCTTTTTAATGAATCTGGTCCACACTATAAAATAATGGATGTACTTTCTGCAAAATGGAGTGGATATGCCAAGCATGAACTGGCAAAGCACATAAAAATGACCGTTGCAGGTATGTCAAAATCATTAGATGAACTTGAAAGTTCTGGATTTGTTAAGGCTCTCCCAATGTTTGGAAAGAAGAGCCGAGAAACGGTTTATCGAGCAAGCGACCCCTTTAGTTTTTTTCACAATAAATGGCTTGTAAAAGATTCAAAAAGTACACAAAGCCAAACCGATTTTTTGTCACTATCCCTTTCTCAAGGGTATAAAAGCTGGAGCGGGTTTGCATTTGAAAATATTTGCTTTATGCATATTGATGCAATAAAAAAAGCGCTCGGAATCAGCGGTATTCCAACAAAGGCTCATTATTGGAACTATACACCACTAGATGCTAGTGAACACGGGGCACAAATTGATATTTTATTGGAACATGATAACAGTAGTCGCAATATAGACATTATTGAATGCAAATATTATGACGGAGAATTTGTAATTTCTAAAAGCTATCACAGCGAGCTTAAGCGTAAAATTGCAGTCTTTAATGAGAAAACAAAGTTTCGCTACAACATACGATTAGTATTTGTGAGTGTTGATGGAGTTGCAAGAAACGAATATTTTAATGAGCTCAACTGTATTGATGTGACGGCTGAAAAGATTCTGATGAAGCCATAACGAATCCTTATGTGTAGTAATTTAGCTATTTTGCTAAATTGTTTGCACAATGGTATAATATTGCACATTAGCTGATATTATCATTATGAGAAAAGTGGCAAGCAAAATCTACATCGAACCTAATTTTGAAACAATAAATCAGATTGCGGGATGTGTTGAAATAAAGTTCAACCAAGGTATCAAATAAAAATCGTAAATGAGATATTTTTGGCTACAACAGTTTCTCCATCAAATATGCAAGGATAGGTAAGGTTGCCAATGAAATAACAATACCATATCCCACCAAAGCTGCACTAAGCTCAGGGGCAAATCCAGCCGCTATTGCCAAAGCCCCTGCTGTAATCATCGAAGGCATTCCCGATTCCAAAACGGCTGTTTTCAATGCAAGCGGATCGGTTCCCATCGCCAACAAAATTCCAAATGCGATAAACGGCATAATGGCGAGCTTCAAGACCAAAGACTGGGTCAATAAAGTGTAATCAACCTCTCCTCCGAATTTCATTGAGTATCCTACCGAAACGAGTGCTAGCGGTACGAGTGTCGATGAAAGCAGTGTTAAATACGGTTGTGCGACCGAAGGCATTTCCCCGAATACAAGGGCAAATACAAGAAAAATAAACGGTGGAAAAAAGAGAAGTTTTTTCATAATCAGCCGTTTATGAAACATCCCTGTCTCATAGCGTGCAATCACCGCCGCACCGTAGAAAGACAACATCAAAAACGTTCCAAACTGATCGTACATCAAAACATAGGGTATTGCTTCTTCCCCCAAAAGGGTATGAACGATAGGTATCCCCACAAATGAGGTATTCCCTAACGGCATAACAAGTAACAGTGCCGCACGGACATGGGGGGGATGATTGCGGGTCATGAGCATAACGATAGCAATCACTATCGGAAGTAGTAGCCATGGAACCAAAATAACTCCAAGGGCTGAACTATCAAAATGGATCTTTGGAATCTGAATCAACACCGTAGCTGGAAGCGAAACATAGATTACAAAGAAATTGAGGCTCTTGGCAAAATCAACAGGGGCTGAAGCTTTTTGAAGTACAATGCCAATGATTAATAACGCAAGAATAAAAGCAAATTGTTCCAAAAAATACTCCTTTTAAAAATTTACACGAATAGTAATCGCATTCCCCTTGGAATTCTCTCAATTATTTAAAATCACTTCCCATTATTAGCCCATCGAGGGGTTTAGGAAGTCTATCTTTTAGCCGATATATCTATAATTCGAAAAAGAAGGAACAACCTATGGATCCAATCAATTCTAATGTTAGTGCAGGTGCTGGGATGTATGCTATGAAAAAGGCGATTGATGTTCAAGGACAAGGGCTTATGAAACTCTTAGATAGCGCACAAGCTCCTGTCGCACCACCATCTTCTTCAACCTCTGGTTCATCTCTAACAGGAGTTGGTCAAACACTTGACATCCGAGGTTAAACTATCCGCTATTATGGCGTGATAGACTTCATGCTCTTAAAAGTGGTGTAACAAAATTTATGTCAGTAGCAATGCAGCTTTATTTTTAGGAATCAGATTTTTGAGAATAGTATAGTGAACGTCTTGGGGGTGGATCTTCTCTCCAAGACCGATTAAGTCACGTAAAAGAGCATTTGTTTTTTGCTTGGACTCATCGTACTGTGTATCGAAAAAAACCAGTGACAAAGCTTCCAGAAAACGTTTATCAAGAGGGATAGAGCGTTTTCTAATCTTCACGTAAACCTTATCAAACTGCGCTGCCATTTAAATCGTCTCAATATCCGATAACATCACTCTTTCACACCCTTTTTTCAAGCGTCGATTTTTTTTGGCATCCTCTTCAGCTAAGGTCAGTGCATCCGCAAAATCATCCTTGGGGATTTCTAAACTGTATTCAGTTCGAGTGGTTTTTAGTTTGATAGCTGCTGTACAAAGAGAGTGCATCTCAATATTGCGTCCACTATCACCAAAAGCACTCTTTATCGCTTTTACAACGCGCTCGTCCGCCAAAAGTTCCTCAGCCGTAATTGTTTTTTCAAAATCATTATCACAAATAACGACATACGTAATCTTCATGTTCCCTTCCATAATGCTCCTTCAAACTTCAATATCTTCCCAACAATAAATTGGGTTTGTGGGCATTATTATAACATATAGGGTTTACTATTGTAACCGTTTGATGTTTTATCGGTTCAACATCCGTTTACCTCAGAGTTCCAATATCACTAATCTCTTCGATATAAAGCTGTTTAACGGTCCATTTGAGCTTATCAAGTTTTCCTAGAAATCTTCACAAAATATATTTATTTATCGATTGTTTTTAGAACATAGCTATAATCTGTTTGTGAAACGTGGGTTATTCCATTTTTGTATAATTTTAAATTAGGAAATAGAGATGAAAAAGTTGTATAGTTTAGTGGCAGCAGTTGTCTTGCTGAGCGGATGCTCATATAAAAATGAGGCGATAGAGCTTTCATCTTACAAAGCTCAGTATTTAGGTAAAACAACAGGGGATACGAATACTGTTTCATTATTATCAGTAACGGATACAAGAGAAGATAAGACGTCAATAGGGCATGTAGAAGCAAATGGTCAAGTAACTGCAAAACTTTACAGCTATGTAGATTTTACGGATAAATACAGCGAGGGACTTACACACGTATTAAGAGCGGCTAAGTTTAACTTGACCAAAAATCCTGCCGATGCAAATACAACAATCAGCGTAAAAATTAAAGATATTCAAATAGTTTACAACGACACTGAAAAATTTGATGAAAATGTTCATGGAAAAATTGTAGTAGAAGTAACGATAACAAAAGGGGATAAGACAATAGTACAAACTATCACTCAACAAGAAGGAAAATGGATAAAACCTTCTTACACTTCTAAGGATATTGAGCCTTTGATGTACTCACTTTTTGCCGATAGCGTTAACTTAATAGGGTCTAAGCTGGCTGCTCAGTAAGTTTTAGAAGCGGGGCTAAGAGATGTTCTATTCCTCCCCGTATTTTTAGCAGCGTAAAGAGCATCATCAGCCTTTTTAAAAAGGTTTTCCAATGTGGAGCCTTCATGATATTCTGCTACCCCTAAACTTGCCGTTTTATGTTGTATAAGTGAGAATGTATTTGATTCAATTGTTTTTCTAAGTGTTTCCGCCAAGGAGAAGGCTCCCTTTTCATTGGTATTGGGACAGATGACTAAAAACTCTTCACCGCCCCATCTGCCAACAAAGTCTGTTATTCGGATATTTTTAACCACTATCCTTGCAAATTCCTGCAATATTAGATCTCCAGTCTGATGACCGAACTGATCATTCACCTCTTTAAAGTGATCGATGTCGATTAAAATCACTGAAAATGGCTGCTTGTACCGATTTGCACGTAGCAGTTCTTTATCGAGCACATCATCTATTTTGCCCCGATTGGGCAAATTGGTCAATTTGTCCGTTTCTGAATTGCTTTTGAACATCATCTGATCATCAATATTCTCATAAAAAGCAATATATCCACTTAGCTTGTTAAACTCATCGTAATCAGGTGAAATACTGACACGATACCAGTTGGTACCATTCTCGAAATTTCTATTTTTGATTTCATACATAAGTTCTTTTTCGGATTCATCCGCCTCCCATATCTTTTGATAAAGAGAATTGGCGGTTCCCCCTGACTTTAAAATATTGCAGTTTTTTCCGACAACATCCTCTTTTAAACATCCTAATTGTTTGCAAAAATTCGTACTGATATTTTTGATTATCCCATCCATACCAACTTTTGTGAACGAAACGTAGTAATCGATAATATTTAATAGGTGATCATTTTCCATAAAAGCTTTCGTGAGTTTTAATTCAGTCATTTTTTGTTTGCTAATATCAACAGCAACCCCGATAGCCTCACTTGGATACCCTTCAATCGGGGTAAAACCGACAAGGAGATTTAGCAATGAACCATCTTTACGTTTGGCTATGTATTCGACTTCACATGGCTTTCCAACTGACAGTGCATTATAAATGATTTGCCCATTGCTCCTATATTTTTCTTCATCCTTATAAAGTATATGTGAATCCTGACCAAGTATTTCTTCTCTGGTATATCCCAACTGAATTGTAAAAAAGTCGCTGACTGAATCGAATTTTCTATTATTGATACGAAATAATGACGCGGTCTGTAGACTCAAAAAAGCTTCTTGCTCTTTTAATAATTTAGTTAATTCCTCTTCTTGTAGCTTTTGTTTTGTGATATCCCTAACGGATAAATATATATAATCATTGTCCAATATGTGTATTTTAACTGCCGTCATAGAAGCATCATAAATACTACCATCTTTACGTCTATGTTTGGTCTCTATCAAAGCGGATTTTTCTTTCAAACTATTAATTATTTCCAGCACTGTTTCTTTGGAAAAATTTACATCCCAGTCGGTCACATTAAGGGTGCGTATCTCATCATCACTGTAGCCTAACATTTCAGCAAATGAGTAACTGCATTCGAGTAAATTTCCCTCTAAATCCAATATGTGAACCCCATCAACAGCAACATCTAAGAGAATTTTGTAACGTTGATGTTCCGTTTCGATTTTATCAAGTAACTTCAATCTACCTTCCATCATTTTTTGAACCATACCCGATAAAAACAAGCTAACAATGAACGATAAAGCGATAACGATCAAGGCAATGATAAAATACTCTTCAAGAGTCTCGTGATGCTCTTTTTGGAGATAGGAATTCTTAAGCTGTAATATCAAATAAAGACCGCCATCGATATTCAGGTCAAGTTTACGGGCAACAATCGAATCATCTTTATAAAATTTACTCGAAAAAATCGCGGAATATCCTTCAGGAAATTCGTCTTTCAAATTGATTTGTGGCTGTTGATAAAATCCCCAATTTTTCTTTTTCTCATAGTGGACAAGAGGGTATCCTTTCTCATCCGCCAAAATCATATCATATAACGGCGCGTTAAAAAATGAATCCAAAAATGGCGCCATAAAGTAGTTAATTATCACGATACCATTAAAATGATTATTCTTATCACTAATGGGTAAAATAGCACGAAGGGTAGGTTTGTAAGGTCTTTCGATGCTATTATGTTCAACATTCAAGTCGACGCTGGAGAACCACAATTTTCCCAGTGGTTTTGTAAGCGAATCGGTAAAATAATAGCAATTTGATTTGTTTTGTAATGCCTCTTTTTTTATAATAAATACATCGTCTCCCACTTTGTTCCGGTCAACTCGAATCCGTTCAATCCCATTTTTATCTATATATCGAAGTTGCATAATATTGGAACTACTGTGCGCTATTAATAAAAAAAGCGCATTAGTATCAACACTCTTCCCCTTAAGATAGGACTGAAAGATTGTTGAATTAGCGATTCCTATGAGGATGCTATCGGAATCAGCCAGAAAATTTTTAAAATATTTTTCCCGTTCAAGAGTCTTTGATACAGCATTATTTAAAGCAGTTTTTTGAACTTTGTCGGAGTACAGAGCTCGATCAATCCCCACAAATAATAGAATCAATCCCACGGCAAAAGCAAAAAAGATCACAACCAAGGTTGATTGTTTCAGGATAAAACTTTTCACTAGTTACCTTATAATTTTATAGATGAGTCATCAATTCAATCAATGTTTCCAAATCAACTGTCTCATTATTTATAACGACATTATAGTGTTTTTAGGTTATGAGTTAGTAATAACTCGCATTTTGCCTCACCATATCTGTTTCTAAAATAATTAGAGGATTGGAAAAGGTCACGAAATAGATAAATTTAGCAACTATGCTACCTTTTAAGGAAAAAACAACTATTGTATGTAAACTAATATCTTTGATCAAAAGGCGCTCATTGAGAATCCTCCATTTCTCCGACACCCATTTAGGATTTAACGATCTTGAGATTGTCAATGATTTCGGTATCAATCAGCGTGAAGCCGATTTTTACGATGCCTTTACCCAAGTAATTGATGCGATATTGATAATTAAACCTGATTACGTCATCCACACGGGGGATCTCTTCCACCGCCCTCACCCCTCCAACCGCGCCATCAGTTTTTGTCTGACCCAGCTCAAACGTCTCAGCGTCGCTCAGATCCCGACGATCATTATTGCGGGGAACCACTCGACCCCTCGTACCCGTTCCGCTTCCCCTATCCTTGCGGCTCTACGGACACTCGATCATATCTATCCCGTGTTTGAAGAGGCGTATGAGAAAGTGATATTTGACACTATTAACTTCCACTGTATCCCCCATATCAATGATGAACTCTCCAATCTCACGGCAATTGAGGAGTGCGAAGCTTCGGTAGACGCGGACAAACACAATATCATGATGCTCCACTGCTCCGTCGGAGCGCAGTTTATGATGGAGGAGTACGGTGAGCGAGTTTATCCGAAAGATAAAGAGTCTTTGTTTGAGA
>Ga0172379_10003608_pt1 | contig 24292 bp, 28 predicted proteins | sample GrowelOW334metaG_FD_119756 | JGI IMG/M metagenome (GOLD analysis project Ga0172379, IMG submission 119756) | Groundwater microbial communities from an aquifer near a municipal landfill in Southern Ontario, Canada - Groundwater well OW334 metaG | ecosystem: Environmental > Aquatic > Deep...
AATTTAGAAATTTGGGATTCTAATGGAGTTAAAAAAGAAAGGACTCTTGTTACGGTTAATTTTTCATTTGTTGACAAAAATGTAAAAGAAGTTACTGTTGTGGAGTTTGTTCCAAAGAGTGTTGCAATTGATGCTAATTTGATTAGTTCTCCGTTGAAGTTTGTTGTAAGGCAAAGAGATCCAGTAATTGAGTTCACTATTTCTCCAAAAGATAGTATTACTTATTTTGTTGACCAAAAAATTGATGTGAATAAAATCAGTGACTTTAATTCACCTGTTGTTTCAAAAATACTTTTTGATCAAAAACCAGTTGTTCCTAAGGACACAAATACTTCTAAAGCAATTCCTCTTGTTGACAAAAATTCTCCTCCTTCCGATTTGAAAACTGCAGCAAACACGGGTAATTTACTTCTAATAATTTCAGTGGTTGTAATAATTTTTTGTGTTGTTTTAGTGGGGGCATTTGTTTTGGTTGCAAAGAAACTGAAACCTTCTCCATTAAATCCTTCGCTTGCAAAACCTGCTCAAAATCCTGTTCCTTCAAAACCTGTGTTGCCCCCAGTTCCTCCTGTTGGTGTTGCAAAAAGCATTATTCCTCCTGCCCAAATTTCTCCTCAAAGTTCTTCCTCTCCAAGCAAAGCAGTACAAAAACCAACTCCTGCAGTTGTTGAAACTTTTTCTTCAGTTTTGGGTTCTATGGGGGTAGAGGAAGCAAAAGTTTTGAATCAAAATGTTTCATTTGTGCGTTCCACTCTTGTACTTGAGTCAAAAACAAAAATGAACGTTGTTGTAATGAAAGCGTTCAAAAAAGGAACTCGATCAGTGAAAATTATTGAAAAATTACCTGATTCTTTGAATTTGTCCTCTTCAGAAATAGATTCCATGATTCCATTTAGACTTATTCAAGGACATTACATTGAGTTCACGATGGATCCTACTCAAGACATAGCTTACTATATCAACAAGAAACTTTCTCCCGGAGAGTTTGAATCATTCACTTGCCCAATAATTTCAAAAGTTATTTCAATAGAGGGGCAATAATTTAGTTAAATATTTACTTGTTATTTTACCTTCCAGCCATGCTTTTTAATACTTTTACTTGGAAAATTCTTTAGTTCTAAGTTGCTGCAAAGCAGTTACTTGTATTTTAAAAAGATTCAGCTGAGGTGGCAGAGCGGCCCAATGCGATGGATTGCTAATCCATTTCCCGAAAGGGAGCGCGAGTTCAAATCTCGTCCTCAGCGTATTAAAAAGAATATCTTTATGGGTTTATTATTTATTCTGAAACCACTTAGTTAGTTATTTAAATAACAAAGACTTTTATTTGAGCATGGTTAAGTCGAAGTATCTTTTATTTGTAGTTGTTTGTGTTGTTGCAAGTTTGTTTCTATTTGGTTGTAGCGTAAAGATTTGGCCACCGTTAAATGTGGCTCAATGTGAGCAATTACCCGATTTTGCTGGTTTAGATGAAAAACACACTAAGGATGAGTGCTATTCTTACTTGGCTGTTAAGAACAAAGATGTTTCTTTGTGTTCTAAAGTTTATAACGACTCAACTAATTGTATTGCAAGAGTGGCGGTTGATTCAAATAATCTTGAGTTATGCAGCTCAATAACAGAAAACCCAAAATCAAGTGATTATTGTTATTATCAACTCTCTTTATCTAAACTGGAAAATAATTGTGATAAGGTTCTTTCTCCAAGTATGCGAAATACTTGTTTGTTTAAGGTTGCTGTGGCAAAAAAAGATTCTAGTTTGTGTTCTGCAATGGATTTAGATTCTGGAATTTCTTCGATTGAACAAATAAGTATGGATTTATGTTTTGATAATATTGCAAAATCAACGTCTTCTTTCGAATTGTGCTCAAAAATAGAAGAAAAAATATTGCATAAAAATTGCCTCGACAGTTTCTTGAGAAATAGTTTGGTTGGTAAAAGCGAACTGGATCAAGCTATGTGCCAGCTATATACTGATAAAGATTCACAACAAGCATGTTCGGCTGTTTTTGATAATAATATTTTGGAGTGTGAGCAAATTGAAGATCTTATGGTTCATAATTATAACTGCATAATTTCTTTAGCCATAAAACAATCAAATACTGTTTTGTGCGAAAAAATGCGTAATGAAACTTGGTGTATATACCCTGAGCCGTGTAAAAGTGTGGCTACTGATTTTGAATGTTACGATATGTATGCTCAAACAAAACTGGATCCAAGTATTTGCCAAAAAATAACTAATGAACATAGTGATACTAGGGATATGTGTTATGGTAATATAGCTTATAATTTAAATGACACAAATTTGTGTGGGCAGATTGTTAATAAAAGTTTTGGGATGCCTTTTTGTTCAAAGTAAATGAATAAGTTAGGGGAATGTGGTTTAAATGAAAATAGCAGTTCTTGTATTAATTATATTGCTAAGTTTATCGATTGGATGTATTGAATATAAACCTTTAACAGATGATTTGAAGGAGTATGCTGGTGTTTGGGCTTCTTCTGACGGGCAGTATTTAACAATACATGAAGATGGTTCGGGAAGTTACGATGGTTATTCTGGAATTGCATCCTTAAAAGTTTCTGGGGGGCAAGTAGTCATTGCTGATGGAAATTTGTCCATTGAATTTGTTGGTATCGGTAAAAAGTTTAGAATAGACAAGTCGCCTTATGATGATACTGGAAAAACAAAAATGATTCTTGATGGAGTAAATTTTGTTAAAGGAAGCAATTAAATATATGACAAAGAGAGTATTATTCTTAGGGCATGTTTAAACCTCGCAAATCGTCGTTCTTCCCTCGAAGCTGTGCTACAGGTTGTTTTAACCTGCGCTCGGCCTCAGCGCTTTTTCTTATATTTTTGTGAAAGAAATAGCGTTTGATATATCTAACAAAGTTATTTTCTTTTTACGTATTTGTTAATGTTTCCTTGGCAGTTTTTACTGCCGCATTTGCATTCAAAGTCCCATTTTTTATCCCACAAGAACTCTGCTTCTCGTTCTTCAGGACTAAGTTCATTGTAAACAAATGTTAGTTCTTCGTCTTTTTTTACTTCTTTTATGGTTATGATGTTTAAATCATCCCCAACTTCGCAGTTTGGTTCGCATGCATGATTGGCATAAATTGCATCTGTTTTTGAAACAACCCATTTATCCTCGTTTTCTTCTCCAACGCAAATCGCATGGCAAACCATATCCTCGGGAACTTCTTTGTAAGTCATTATTTCTCCTTCAAATTTTTGAACAACTGTCCCTGCAGGTAAATCTTTTGTTGCAACTAGTGCTTTGCCGTAAGAAATTTTAATTACTTTTGAGGGATATTTCATAAGATCATCTTCGCAGTTAATTCTTCCATTTTTTTACTTGCCTTTAGTTTTGTTTTTCTTTATCAATTTAGTTTTTGTTTTATCTTTCTCGGATTGCTTGTATTTCCAGTCGAATTCTCCATAATCTGCGAGCAACTCTTCCCCGCATTTTATTTCTTTGCTTGTAATAAAAGTAAATCCTTCATCAATTGTTTTCATGTTTGGGTTTTTTGAAGTGTTCATGTAAAAGGATATTCCAATTGATCCGAGTCCGCCTGAGTTTATCCATACACTTCCGTCTTTTTTTATTACATAAAATGCTTCTATCATCTCGTTAAGGTTTGGGTGTATTTCGCCAAGGTCTTTTAAGTGAACTCGGACCCATTTTTGTTTTGTTTCTATCCCGAATGGATTTATATCTTTTGGGATGTCTCTTATCGCAAATACTCCAACGCCGTGAAGCTTTGAAGGCATTATTCGACAGTAAGTATTCTTTATTTTTTGAATAACTTTTTCTTTCTCATGATTCATACCAATCATTTAACACAAAAATCGTGTCGAGCACTAGTTAAAAAAACATTTTTTGAAATCAGTTATTATTAAGCTTCTCTTAAATATCCCCAAGTAGTTAATTTATCCGAGTCTTCAAACCATCTGTCCCCAATATCTGTTCGGTAGTACATGTGGGGTATTAGAATATTTTTTATTCGGCTGTATGCTTGTTTTTGAGCTTGTCTCATTGTCTGTCCGCTTCCGCAAACGATTAGTATTACCCCTGTGTTTCCTGTTACTAGCCATTCATCATTAACCATTTTTACATCTTCTAAGTGTATTCCTTCATAATTTGGTTTCTTCAAAAATATTATTGAGTCTTTTGACTTTACTTCAAAAGTTTTGTCATCATCGAATGGGAAGGGAGGTACTACTATTCTTACTCCTATGTGGAATCCGCTCTTTACTTTAAGTTTTGGGTTGTTACCGTTTGCTAAATCGTATAAAAATTCTCCAATAGGGGTAATGAATGATTCCTGCTGGATACTTATTGTTGGATATCCGAAGCGTGAAGTCCATTCAAGGGGATATATTCCGTTAGTGTTTACTATAAAATTAATGTCAATATACCCTACATAGTTTTCTTCTGCAAACTTTTGTTCGAACTTTTTTAGAGTTGAGTTAAATAATTTGTTCGGACCAGTCCAGAACATTGTAGTTCCCATTTCTCCTGTTGAGGGTCCAAGGTTTCCAGGAAATAATTTTTTGTGTTCAAAGTTAATGTTTACTGGGTAAATGAATTCTTTTCCATTGAAGAATGCTCCTACCGCAACTTCTACTCCGCTGAGTTTCTTTTGGAGTTGAAAATCAGGTATTTTCTTTTGCCAAGCACTTTTGTAATCCATTAATACTTGGATAACATCTTTTCCATCTTCTTCTTCACCGATAAACAATAGTCCTTTGTTGTTTTGCGCTTCTCCGCTTGGTTTTATTACATATTTTCCAGGGTTATCCTTTACAAATTGAATTGCATCATCAAATTTAGTAAAATCTTTGTATGGTGCTACTGGTATTCCGTATTTCACTAATTCTTCTTGTCCAAATGCTCTTTCATCCTCTAATCGATCAGTATATGGTGTTCCGCCTACAACTTTTTTTCCTCTATCTCTCATTGCTTTGGCTTTTTTTCCGTGTCCTAAAACATCATCAAAAACAATTACATCCGCCCAATCAACTTCTTTTTCCCAGTCAGTTACCTTTTCAACGAATCCGTCCCCAACTTCATTTTCGCCTTTGTCTTCAATATAGTATTTTACCTCATGTCCTTCTTTCTTTACCTGCCATGCGATGTCTGTGATTAGTGCATCTATTGAAACGAATAAGAATTTTTTTGATTCAAAAGGTTGTTTTGTTTTTACTTTTGTTTCGTCGTGTCCGTTACCGTTACCATTTTTAGTTTCAGAATCCTGTTGAACAGAATTTTTTTCTGAGTTTTGATCGTGATTTTTTTCTTGTTCTTCTTTTTGAAACATTGTAATCCACTAAAGGCAATAAATAAATGAATGATGAAAGTATTTTAAACCAGATAGATTTTTTCAATAATGAATTATTTGTTTTATTATAAAAAATTTATTGATTAATTTATTTATTTTGCAGTTGAAATACAATATTTGCAATTAACTGGAGAAGTTTGTTAAAATTGTTTTGCTGTTTTATTTTTGGCGAAAGGAAAAATCCTTTCGCCTTACAAAAAATAGTTTTACTAGAAAATTATTTTTTCTTAGCTTTTCTCTTAACTGCTTTTTTCTTTTTTGCTGCCATTTTTATTTCACCCCTGAACCAAAAAAATTAGTTCTATTCAGAAGAGTCCTTATCTAATATATAAGCATTGGTATTTTTTTAGAGATATTTTTCTCACGTTTATTATTTTTTAAAAAAATAGTTGCTGGAGTTTTTTTTACTCCAGCGAATTAATTTAATTTATTTATTGGCAGCAGCAACATCCGCCACTTTTTTTAGCCGCTTTTGCTTTTGGTTTTGCTTTACTTTTTGGAGCCATTTATTTTTCACCTCGCACAGAGTCGATTAGTAATTCTACTTTTTCAAGTATTTAATCCTGCCTGTTTAGTGGGCATTATCTCAATAAATGTAGTTGGCTTTCTCAAAAGGATTTCCTAAGCATTGTTTTGATTGTTAAATAGCAATTGGAGTATTTTGTCTCTTTGGCAGACTTTTTATTTGTTTCTAAGCATCTTTAGTTTATGGGTTTGTTTGATTTTTTAAAGAAAAAGAATGATTCTGTTCAATCCGAAGAGGATATGATTCTTGGCGGGGCAGAGGATTCTTCAGTTCTAATTCCTAATCATGTAAAAAATGGTGCGAAGGATAGAGAAACTTCCGGAGAAGTGTTTTTACAAAAAGCAAAACAATTTAATAGATTCAAAGTTTCGGGGGTCTATGATACTGGGACTCTTACAATGGTTTTGGGGTTTGTTGAGTGCGGTAAATTAAAGAAAAAAATGAAGGCTAAACTAAATGGGAAAGAATTAACGATTATGGATTTGAAAGTGGGTTCAAATTCTGTTGAAGAGCTTTTGGCTAATGAAGAGGGGTCAATTTTTATTAAATCAAAAGATACTCCGTTAGTAAAATATAGGGATATTTTGGAATTTAAGTAAAAAGGTTTAATTAAGCAAATCTCCTTATTTTTGCCCCTAACACGCAGTATTTAATAACTAACGAAATCTATTTTTTTTATTCAAGAACAAAGCTCTTGATATTCAATTTGCACGGGTTGGGGAGCGGTTAAACCCACCAGACTCAAAATCTGGTCGCTTAGTGCGTTCAACGGTTCGATTCCGTTCCCGTGCATCCAAGCCTTTTTCTTTTTCGAAAAGAAAAAGTCTAAGGTTTATCCAAAAAGAAAACTAGTTGTTTTTTAGTTAACTATTGTGACTTTTATGATTAAAGCTATTATTTTTGATCGAGATGGAGTTTTAATTGACTCTGAGATGATTCACAAAGAATCCATAAAACAAGGTTTAAAAAAAGTTGGATTTAACTTTGATGAAACTGATTTTAAGCAAATATATGCTAGATCTCCAGATCATTATAAAGAATTTTTACTCTCAAAGTATCCAGTGGATTGGGAAGAATATAGAAAAATCCAAAGAGAATTTTATTATTCACTTTTATCAAAGAATTGTCTTGTAAGAGAAGTAGTGGAGTTAGCAAAGGTTTTGAAAGAAAAGGGATATAAGTTAGGGATTGCGACTTCAACAAAAAGAGAGGTTACAACTAAAATTCTTGAAGATTTTGGAATAAGAAATTATTTTGATGAAATAGTCGGACTTGAGGATACAGTGAAACATAAACCAAATCCCGATCCTTACTTGAAAGCTGCTGAACTACTTAAAGTTAATCCAAAACATTGTCTTGTGCTGGAGGATTCAGTTTTGGGTTTAACTGCCGCAAAAGCTGCGGGAATGAAATGCCTAATTATCAAAACAAATGTTTTTTTTGAACAAGATTATTCCCAAGCAGATTTAGTACTTACTCCTAAAGAGACAACTTATGAAAACATAAAATATTTATTGGATTAGTTTTGTTGTTGTATTCAAAATAAAAGTTTTCCATTTGTCATTATTTTTTTTCCATCAAACCATATTGTGGGATTTTTTATTACGTTATCAAAGTGTCCGTGGCAGTAAGTTTTTCCTCCAAGGTGTTTATTGTTTCCTATGGCAAAGTGGCAAGTGCCCAGAGTTTTTTCATCACAAATCATTGCGCCCACAATACTTGCTTTTCTATTTGTTCCAATAGCAAACTCAGCAATTGTTCGGGGTGCGGTTTTCCAATTTAATATATTATTTTTTTTATTGAATTTCTCCACATATTTTAGATTTGAGTTAATTTCTTTGCTATTTGTGGATTTAAGTAAGCCTTTTTCAAAAATAAATTTTATTGGTTTTTTGGGCAGAATAGTTTTTCCAGAAACCTTTGCGCTTGAAACAAATGCAATTCCATTGCAGGAATCTTCTTTCGGTGCGGTGTATACTTCGCCTATTGGGTAGTTTGTGGAGTATTTTTTCCAGTTTCCATCGTTTGAAATCACGGGGTTTTTATTAAGTTCCATTGTTAAGTTACTTCCTTTTGGGCAAGTAATTTTGATTGTTTTTGTTTTTTCTAAAAGATTTTTGATTTTTTTATTGAGGGAGTTAATTTCTTTTTGATTATGATTAAAACTTTCAAAAAATGAATTTATTCTATGCAGTTTTATTGAATCCAGTCCTCCAAGAGAAACCATCCTAAACCCTTGTTTTTTCATGAGTTTTCTCATTAAAACATGTTTTCCATTCTGTTCCACGTATCCCCTATTTCCTGCGCCTATTGAAATAAAGATATCCCCCTGGGTCAATGAAAGAATACATTTTTGGGTTTTTTTTGATGCTGGGCCCAGTTTTGTTTTTTCTTTTTCAATTATTACAGATGTGGTGCACCCGAGTTGATTGAGTCTTTGGAGAAATGTTTTTGCTAGTTTTTCAGAAACCTTATTTTTGCTTGTATTGCTCCACAAAAGCACATTGCTTTTCGGGGTAATCTCATAGAGGTCAAACACTTTTTGTAGGGCTTGAAGAGTAAGTGGTTTAATGTTTTTGATTTTCGTTGAATCATCTATTGAAATCATGTTCTCGCGCTCTCTTTCTTTAAGCACTCTGGCAGATGTGCTGGTTTTACAAGTCCCGCAATATCCAAAGCCAATGGGGTGTCGTTTATGGAATATCTTCCGTGGTAAAGGGTTTCAACTTTTTGGTCTTTCAAAAAGTCTTCAACCAATAGCAGCCCTTTTAAGTAAAGTGCATCTTTTGTAAAAGCACTTCCAACATCTTGTTTCCATGTTCCTCTTTTTGCTCGGAGCGCGAGTGTGAAGGAGTCTTCTTGTGAAAAGTATTTGTTCATTTCTTCAAATGTTTCAAAGAAACTTTTCTTTGATGCGGTAGTAATAGCCATGACTCTTCCAGCATATTCTTTGAGTTGGGCATCAATATTAATTTTTTGTTGTTGTTCAATATAAACTGCAAGGCCTTCTTCCGTTTCAAGTGTTTCTTTTGATAATCCTCTTGAAAATATTCCATATGGCTGCAGGAGTCCATTTTCATATCGGTAAACGTGTCCTTCTATTTCGTGAGCAATAAGTCTTCGGAGTGTATTTTCAGAAAAGAACACATCCTTGTTAATGAAGATTTCTTTTGTTCTTATATTTACTGAAAATTTTGCTCCGTTTTCAGTTTCTCGTTGTTTTACTTTGTAATTGAGTTTTTTCTTTTTCAAAAATGCTTCAATTACTTTTTTCGCTTCATCAAAGTGAATTTTTTTCTCCTCAAGAACAATTTCTTTTGACAATAACTCTTTAGCTCTTCTTAATGTTTGGGGGTCCACAGTGCCATAATAGGATTCGGAGTTTCCTGCAAAGTTTTCGGTTCCTACGCTTCGTACTAGTTCCATTCTCTCAAAAAGATCAATTATTTTTTTTTCAAATATTATTCCTAATGAGTCTTCCCCGAGGTCTTTAATTAATTCCTTTAATTCATTTTGGTATATTTTAAAATTGGGATTCATGTCAAAATATGTATAAAGTGGATTTCTTGACGCGTAAGTAAAAACTGGGTTATATTGTTCATTTTTGTTTAAGGATTCAAAGAATTTTTTCTTTTGTTCTCCAAGATTTTGAGGGTTAATGTAAGTTAGTAGATTAGTTTCAATAGCGCCGGCTAGTTGGCAGATTTTTTGATCAATAAGGGTGTAATTGAAAAATCGCATAATATCGCCTGTAATATGTAAGCATACGCGAAGTTAATATTGCTTTTTATTTGACTCTTGGTTTATTTTTGGTTCTTACCTGATTTTTCAAACAAAAATCTTATCCATTGTTGTGCAATCATGCTTCCGAGGAATTTTCTAAAAGGTCCTGGCATAAAGTTTACTTCTATTACTACCCATTTTTTCTTGTATTCCATTAAATCTACTGAGCACAAATCCATTCCAAGTGCTTTTGCACTTGTTTTTGCAATATTTAGCATTTCGGGAGTTGGATTAATTAGACTTGCACTTCCTCCTCTTGAAATGTTTGCTCTCCAATCTCCTTTTTTACATTTTCTTTTTACTGCAATTACATAATCTCCAATAACATAGCATCGTACATCCGAGTCTTTTCCCTTAATGAATTTTTGGGTTGAAATAAATTCTTCAAAGAGGTGTACTGCTTCAAGTATGCTTTCCATTTGTTCTTTAGAGTTAATTAATACAACTCCTTTTCCTGCAAATCCTGAGATTAATTTCATTACAAAAGGATACCCTGTTTCGTCCACGGCATAATCTGCATATTTTGGGGAAATAAATAAAGTACTTGTAATCCCAGGTATTCCTTGATTTGATAATTTTTTTGAGGTATAAAATTTATGATTTGATATTTGGTATGCAGATAGATTTACTGGGCAGTATGCTTTGCTATTCTCAATTGTTTTCAGTACCGCTTCTCCTAGTAAAAAGTCTCTTGAAGAAAGTCTTGGGTAAATTGCATCAAATTCAAGAAGGTTTTTGTCCTTGTAAATGAGTTCAGTTTTTCCTTCAACTGAAAGTATTTGTATTTTGTCGATTGGGACAAACATTACATTTGAAAATTTCTTTTTTGCTTCTTCAAGAAGCATGTTTACGGTTGATTGTTTGTAAGTTTTTGACCCGATTATTAAAAGACTCTTATTTTCTTTTTGTATTTGAGTGTGTTCTGGGAAAATTATTTTTGTGGGAGTCATTTGAATAACCACCCAAGAATAGTTTTTCCAAATATTTTTCTTAATCCTAGGAAATCATATTTAACTTTTCTTTTTCCTTCATTTTGGATAGCTTGTTCAATTAAAAAATCCGCCACATAATCTTCAATTCTTTCTGAGCAAATCTTATTAAAATCCGTCCAAGGTATTATTGGATCAACTTTCACAATTTTTCCTTTACACAAATCTACTCTTGCAATATCATACCCGCAGGCTTTTGCTGCTGAGAAAATGGTTTTTGTTTCACTCTCACTTACTTTGTAAATTTTTCCTTCGCTAATTTCAGCAGTTATTCCGTCAGTAAATTTTCTTTTCACCGAGAATATTTTTTTTCCAATCATTACACTCGAAATGATGTCTGCTTTGGAGAATTGGCGTAACATGAATCCGTCAATCTCTGTTTTTATACTTTTAATGTAACTATTTAGCGCTCTTGCGTTGTTTACTACGATTGCTTGTTGGACAGTTCTTCCAATAAAGGATTTTGCAAGTAACGGGTAAGTTAGTTTTTTTGACAAGTGTTCAATGTTTTTTGCATTTCCTGAAGTAATTGATTTTGGTATTGGTGCTTTTGCAACAGAAAGGGTTACAAATTGGTATGGTTCGTTCATTCCAATATAATACGAGCCTTTTTTAGAAGTGGTGTAGCAGCCTTCTGATTCTAATTGGTCAAGTAATGGCTCTATGAATGGGGCAAGGGTAGTTCTTGCTTGGATAAATACTGCATCATAGGGGGCTAATTCCTCTCCCTTAGATTTTATTAAGCTCTCATTTTGTTTGCTGACTAATATTATTTTGGACAAGCGAATATAGGTTGCATTATGGCCTTTTGCCTTAATTGCGCTCACGAACATTTCAGCATTTTTCTTTTTCTCCGCGAGTATTAGTATGTCCATGTAACAAATGCTACTGTGTATCCATTCCTATAAAAGGTTTTGCTTTTTGATTTTTGTAAAAACCTTCCCAAAAGGGTTAATAATACGGTTTTCCTTATAAGTATGATTTGATTTGATGAGCAAAGGAAAAAAAATAATTGGTTTAGTTGATTTGGTTCGAATAAAGGGGAAGAAAGGAGTTATAATAAAAAAAGCTCTTTTTGATACTGGTGCTACAAGAACTTGTATTGATGTTCGTACCGCTGCTAAAGCAGGGGTTGGACCAATTATTTCAAGTGTTAAAATAAAGAGTGCTTCTTCTCCTCGGGGTTATACAAGAAGAGCAATTGCTGAAGCAATTATTATTGTTAAAGGTAAGAAAATTAAAACTGGAGTAAATATTGAAGATAGAGAAGGTTTGCCTTATTCAGTTTTAATTGGAAGAGATATTATTCACAATAATTTTTTGATTGATGTTTCAAAAACTCATACTAGTAATAAAGTTGGGGACTCAAAAGATGCTAACGAACGAGTAAGACTCCAACTAAAGAGTGATTTGGCAAAGAAACAAAGGAGTTGATTAAAATTATGGCTTTGGGGCATAATCTTCCTTTGGCGGGTGCCAAAAATGAAATTAATTCCCCAAAAGCTTCGCTTGACGGAATTATATTTGGAGAACTCTCTGAATTAAATTTGAACACTATTTCCGAGGTGCATGCTCTGTTTCCGCACTGGAAAAAATCTTCTGTTCAAAAAAAATTAAGTGCTACTATTAAGGGAATTGATAAGCGATTTGTTGCACTAGAAAATGGAAGAATTGTTGCGCATGTCAAAGTAGTTTTCGGCAAAGGTTTACATAAGCACAGGGCTGAAATTTCTTCGCTTGTTGTTGAGTCTTCTCATCGTCGTCATCGTATTGGAATTGGTTTAATGGAATTCACTTTGAAGAATTTACCTGGGTCCAAAACACTTGTTCTTTTGGCAGTTGATTCAAAAAATAAACCTGCAATTTTGCTTTATAAAAAACTTGGATTTTCAAAATACGGGTTATTGAAAAAAGCAGCTCTAATTAATGAAAAATATGTTGATAACTGTTTAATGAAAAAAGAATTATGATTTGGTGGGCAAGAATTAGCTTTAAATAGGAGTAATTGCCTTATAGTAAATGATAATTTAGTGATAAATATGTGTGCTAGTGTTTTATTCAGTCCAACAAAAGCTTTTGAGGATGCTTTCCATAACGAGGATATTAAGGGGGCGTTTGGAATTGTTTTGATTTCCGGAATATTAATGGCTCTTGCCTCTTTCTTTATTTCAGCAAATATTTACACGAGCATATACTTTGTATTATTGAATTTTGCAGAATGGTTGCTTTTTTCAGGATTTGTTTGGTTTTTTGAATTTGTTCATGTTAGAAAGAAAAAGCGCTTAATTGGAATAAGTTATGCTCAATGTTTGTCAGTTGTTGGAAAGCTATGGGCGATTAATTTAGTTGGGGCTTTGGTTTTCGCTCTTACAGCTCTTTTTGGTCCAATGGTTAGTTCTGGGCTCTTAATGTTTTTAGGAGTTTTATTCATATTATTCTCAATAATTCTAACAGTGGCTTGGCTTGTAGGATCATATAAACTGCTTAAAGTCGTACTTGGAGTAACTGGATCAAAGTTAGCTTTGAATTGGATTATTCTTACTATTCTCTATGGTTTAACCTTAGGGATAATCCTTTCTCTTCTTTAGTACCCACACGGGGCAAAATTAAGCTTTTTCCCTTATCCTAACTAAGCTCGTTCTCTTATTTTGCCATTTAAACTAATTTTAATGCATTTTTTGACCATTTTGGAAAGGTTTATAAAGGAAAATGGGTGGAAAATAAGTATGGCTTCAATGAAGAAATTATGCACTGAATGTAAGGCAAGATTTGAGGTTAATATTGATGACCTTGAAGAAGGAGATGCAGTTGCTTGCTCTGAATGTAACCTAGAGTACACTGTAATTGCCGACAAAAAGGGCGCTTTGAAACTTATTGAAAGTAAAGAATTCGAAATGGAAGAAGAGGAAGAAGAAGCATCTTCCGGCAGTGATGAAGAAGATTTTGATTCTGATTAAGGTTTCTTAGATTCTTTGCCTAGTTCTTCGTATTTTTTGTTTTCGTTTCCAAAAACTTATCTTTAAATAATCTCTTGGTTAGTTCTTAGGTAGTGCTTTTATGGTATTAAAATTCTTTAATTCATTTGGAAATAAGCTTGAAGAGTTTAAATCAATCAAGCCAGGTGCAGTAGGACTTTACACTTGCGGTCCAACAATTTACAATTATATTCACATTGGGAATTTGAAGTGCTATACTTGGGAAGATTTGATTAAGCGTTACTTGATATTTTCGGGGTACAAAGTAAAACAAGTAATGAATTATACTGATGTTGATGATAAGACAATTAAAGGAAGCATTGAGAAAAAAATGGCTTTGAGTGAATATACTAGTGTTTACAAAAAAGCATTTTTGGAAGATGTTGCAGCACTTAATATTTTGCCTGCAGAAATTTATTGCCCTGCAACTGAGCACATTTCTGAAATGGTTGCAATTGTTCAAAAACTTCTTGACAAAGGAATTGCTTATCGTGGAGAAGACGGAAGTATTTATTATTCAATTAAAAAATTTCCAAATTATGGAAAACTAGCAGGAATTGATCCAACTCAACTAAAAGCTGGTGCAAGGATTAAACAAGATGAGTATGAAAAAGAAGGAATTGGAGATTTTGCTTTATGGAAAGCTTGGGATGAAAATGATGGGCCAGTATTTTGGGAAACTTCTTTAGGGAAAGGTCGTCCAGGTTGGCACATTGAGTGTTCTGCGATGAGTATGAAGTATTTAGGAGAACATTTTGATTTGCATACTGGTGGAATTGATAATAAATTTCCTCATCATGAAAATGAAATTGCTCAAAGTGAAGCCGCGAGTGGGAAAAAATTTGTTAATTATTGGATGCATACTGCGCACTTAATGGTTGAAGGGCAAAAAATGTCCAAGTCTCTTGGAAACTTTTTTACTTTGAGAGATTTATTGAACAAAGGATTAAAACCAAAAGCAATTAGGTATACTTTCCTTAATACAAATTATAGACAACAATTAAATTTCACTTTTGAATCAGTAAAAGACGCGCAAAAGACTCTTGATGGATTACAAAATTTGATTGAGAGATTAAAATCAATCAAAGAAACAAAAGCAAATGACTCTGTAAAGATTTTTGTTGATGAAGCACTTAGTGCGTTCACTGAAGCAATGGATAATGATTTGAATGTTCCTGAAGCAATGAAGTATGTTTTTGATTTTGCTAAAAAAGTTAATAAACAAATTGATGATGGTGCGCTTGGAGTAAATGGTGCAATTGAAGCTCTTGATTTTTTGAAGAAAATAGATTCAGTAATGGGAGTTCTTGATTTTTCTGAAAAGTTTTTTGAAATAACTGAAGAACAACAAAAGCTAGTTGATGAGAGAAGCATTGCAAAACAGACCAAAGATTGGAAGCGTGCAGATGAGATACGCGGAATACTCAAATCTAAAGGAATTGAACTTGTGGATAACAAAGATGGTTCAACGATTGCTAAAGCTGTTGTGAAGTAAGATTGAGTTGTGAACGGAAGTTGATCAAATGCTTAAAGCGATTATTTTTGATATGGATGGGGTGCTTGTCAACTCCCCGCCATTTATTACCAAATCTTTTGGAGTGCTTCTAAAAGAATATGGGGTTGTTTTAACTCCTGAGCAGAGAAAAAAATCTGTTGGTATGTCTCTTCGTGACCAGCTTAAAGAGTGGGAAAAAGAGTTTAGTTTGCCAAAAATTGACCCTCTTGAGTTTTCAAAAAAGTCATTTAAAATTGAGCTCTCTCTTATGGAGAATGAATTGCGTCCCAATAAAACTATTACCTCTTTAATTTCTTGCGCTAAACAAAAAGGAGTGAAGATTGCAGTTGCGACGTCTAGTACTAAAGAGCGAGCAAAAAGAATTCTTGATTTAATAAAAGTTAGCAAATATTTGGATGCTTTAGTTACTGCTGAGGATGTTGCTTTACATAAACCCAATCCTGATTTATTTCTTAAAGCGGCAGAGTTAGTGGGTGCAAAACCAAGTGAGTGTGTTGTGTTTGAGGATGCAAAAAATGGAATTGAAGCAGCAAACCGCGCGGAAATGAAATCTATCGCCCTCTTAACAGAGCTTACTGCTCCAAAAGATTTTGAGGGAACTGCTGATTTGATAATTAAAGACTTTTCAGAAGTGAACTTAAAACTCCTTGAAGAATTAGTTAATACAGCTTGAAAGCAATTCTTTTAAACCAAAAAACCCTTATTTTGTAAGTATTTTTGAGTGATTTTGTTTGGATGCAGTTCTCTTGTTCACGCATATTGCGGAAATAATTATTGTCGCGACAATAGTTAGTGCATTATTAAAAAAATTAAAACAACCGACTTTGTTTGGTTATATTGTTGCGGGGGTTTTATTAGGACCTTTGGTTTTAGGGAGCATGGATTTGAGTTTTTTAGGAAGTCCTTTTGAGATTGGGATTAAAGCAATTACTCCTGAAGTTAAACTTCTTTCTCTTCTTTGAACAGCACTTTTACTATTTTCCATTGGAATTGAAACAAATATTCACCGGTTGCTTAACGTTGGAAAACCAGTAGTATTTGCAACTATTCTCCAAGTTCTTTTAGTAATCTTTTTCACATTCCTTTTTACAGTTCCGACAAATTTGCTTTCATTTGAACAAGCATTGTTTGTTGGGACAATAATTGCATTCTCTTCAACAATGATTGTGGTAAAGCTTCTTTCTGATTCAGGGGAGTTAAATACTCTTCAAGGAAGATTAATGGTTTCAATTCTTCTATTGCAAGATTTTTTGGTAATTTTCTTTGTTCCGCTTCTTGCAAATATTTCAAATTTGGGAAATGTTTCTTTATTGATTTCTATTGTGGGAAAAAGTATTTTCTTAATCCTCATCGCGTACTTTATGAACAAGGTTGTGTTTCCAAGATTGTTTAAGGTTGCAGTTCAGGAACAAGAATTATTCTTACTTTCAAGTATTGCAACAGCGTTTGTGTTTATTGGAATAAGTGAACTTTTGGGCATTCCAATTGCAATAGGGGCATTTGTTGGAGGACTTGCATTAAGTACTCTTCCATATAATCTTGAAATATTTTCAAAGATTAGGGCTCTTCGTGATTTCTTCTTAACAATTTTCTTTGTTTCTCTTGGAATCCAATTAAGCTTTAGTTTTTCTGCACTAAATCCATTTTTAGTTATTGCAATTCTATTATTAGTTTTTGTAATAAAGCCCGTAGTATTCTTTGGTATTTCCTTATTAATGGGGTATGGAAGCAAGATGGGTGTAAAACTTGGTTTAGGTTTAGCAAGTATTTCCGAGTTTGGTTTTGAATTAGCAGGTATTGCAGCAGTACTTGCAATGAATGCAAATGAAACAGTTTTCTCTCCAAGTTTATTTTCATTTATAATAACTGTAGTGGCGCTTTCAATGATTATGACTCCTTACTTAATGGTTTCTTCAAGCAGAGTTTCACAATTTCTTTATGATAAAGTAAAAAAACTCCCCAAAGCAATGCGAAAAGAATTTTTTAATAGAAAACTAGAAGAACTTGAGAATGTTCCTGCAAAAAGAGTTTTGAAAGATCACATAATTATTATTGGGGGCGGAACTGTTGGCAGAGGTTTAGCAAAAGCTCTCATGAAAAATAATCAAGTGTTTGTAGTTGATCATGATCCTGAAGTAGTTGCTCAAGGGCAAAGGGATGGTTTGCCTTATGTTTATGGTTCTTCAGAGAATGAAACGCTTTGGGAGAGATTAGATTTAGTGGACGCAAAGTTAATGGTTATAACAATTTTAAATCACCGAGAAGCGCTTGCAATTGTGAGGGAAGCAAGAGCAATTTATCCAAACTTGCCAATTTTTTCTATTGCGCATTATTACTCAAATGCACTTGATTTTTACAATAAAGGAGTAGATTTTGTTGCAATGCCTTCAGTAATGGGTTCAAATATTTTCCTTGAAAATATTTATACTTTCCTTGGATCTGGTAAACTAGCTACGGTTCAGAGTTTAAAGAATGAATATATTGATTACTTGCAAGAGCAAGTTGCTGAAGAGAAAAAGTACCACGCTAAATAATTAGCGTAACTTTTTTCATTAAAACTTTGGAATTTAGTTCTTTTCCATCATTACTATATTTTTCCAGTTTTCTTTAATCCATTTCTCTGATTTGATTGTTATTTCGTCCCAACCGTGTCTTGCCATTTCTTTCTCAACAATGTGTCCTTTGTGTGGGTGTTTGTGTTTCCTTTGATGATTGGAACCAAATCCTTGGAAATAATGCGTTAATTCATGCATTAATACATACTCAAGTACGTATTCGGGCACATTAAGGCTCTTTAACATTGGGTTTATTTCAATGATTGAACCGTACTCCACATTCTCCATGGGTTTAATGTGTCCTAAAACTCTTTTGGATTTAGTTTTGCCCCATCTAACCACAAGAAGGTTGATTACTCCTCGGTCAGAAAAATTTTCTCTGATTAATGCTGCGGCTTTTGCTGCTAAGTATTTGTCATAATCAGTTGATGTAACCATTTGTAGTTGAAGGAAGAACAGTTCTTTTTTTAATCTTGCTTTGCCTTAATATTTCATGGATATTGTATCAATAATTCTTGTTGTTTTCGGTTTGTGTTTATTTGAAACAATTAATAGTGTTGATAATGCAATAATTAATGCGGATGTTTTGAAGGGAATGAGTAAATGGGCAAGAAAGTGGTTCTTGTTTTGGGGTTTAATTATTGCTGTTTTTGTTGTTAGAGGTTTATTGCCTTGGTTAATTGTTTGGGCAACAGTTCCTTCTCTTGGTCCAATTGGTGCATTGACAGCAACTTTTAGTTCTGATCCAAAAGTTATTTCAGCTATTGCAAGTGCTGCCCCATTTTTATTAGCGGGGGCTGGAACTTTTTTAGTATTCTTATTTTTTCATTGGTTGTTTATGGAACCAAAGAATTATGCGCATCATCATGAAAGGTTTTTCCATGCGCAATGGGTTTGGTTTTATGCAGTAGTTTCTGTTTTGCTTGCGTCCCTTGTTTGGTTTGCTCTTCAATATAATCCTTCTCTTGCGCTTGCGGCCGTAATTGGTTCAACTGCTTTTTTTATAATGCATGGATTTAAGCAAAATGTGGAAAAGCATGAGCATAACTTAGTAAAATCAAAAGGGGCTTTCATGTCGGATGTTAGTAAGCTAATGTATTTGGAAATAATTGATGCAACTTTTTCTATTGATGGTGTTTTAGGCGCGTTTGCTTTTACTCTTGCAGTGCCTTTAATAATTTTAGGAAATGGGCTTGGTGCATTTGTGGTGAGAGAAATTACAATTAGTAATATTGAGAACATAAAGAAATATGCTTATTTGAAGAATGGGGCAATGTATTCTATTTTCTTTTTAGGGGCAATTATGCTTCTTGATGCTTTTGGGTTTGAGATTCCTTCAATTATCTCTCCAGTTATGACTTTCTTAATTGTGGGTTATTTCTTTTATAGATCTTGGAGTGAACTTAAGAAACTTCATCATTTGGAAACGAATGGAAAAGAACTTGCAAAACCAGTTAAGAAAAAGTCAAAGAAATAGAATTTTTCTTTGTTTGTTTTTAACTAAATCTACTTTGCGAATGTTTTTTATTTTGAAATGATTTCTAAATTAGTTTTAACATTCCCTAAACTAGTTATTACATCAAGAGTATAACTTCCACTAAATACACTAGCATCAGGATTTCTTCTAATAATACAAGGGATCTTTCGTTTATCTCCTGGTGCAATATTTTCAAGAACATATCTCCCTTTGTTTGTATCATATAATGAATTTGGGCAGAAAATTATTATTTCGTTTGAGTTTGTAGTAATATTAAAACTAACCTCAGTTTGTTCTTCTTTGGAGGTATTTGTTAAAGTCAAATCAAGTTCAGCCTCTCTTACCCCATTTGTGATATTTAGTGGATTATTTCTCCAATTAATAGTTACTGCGGGGTTAAGCATTGAATCAAGTCCGCTTGTAAGAAATGTGAATATAACTGGTACTGCTAGCCAAAGTATTGCAATAACTACGATTGCAATAATTGCATAAATTGCAATCTTTTTTTCTTTCTCAAGGTTCCAAGATGCCCCTCCGCCTGAAGCGATTGGGATATCTACTTTTGGAAGTCTAATTTTTGGTCCGTATAATGACATGACAAATAAAGAAAGTTCTGCTATTTAAAACTTGCTGGGGGGTTTTAGTTTGTGTTAAGTGAAAGATTTACTTTGGATAAGTGGTAATTATTAATATAAGCTAGGCGCTTCTTTTAGTTAACTAATGGGATTGATTTGTATATGGGTTTAGGGGTAGCTGCCAGAGTAAAAGGAAAATATGCTCAAGCAAAATTTTCTCCTGCAGTAAGTAAGGCTTTTGGGCGAGAAAATGCTCTTCGTATAGCAGGAATTCCTTTACGAGCAAATTATTTGCCTTTACATTCTTATTTTCTTAAACCCTCTTCTTCGCAAGCATTAGAAATTTATCTTGCCGAGTTGCGTACTAGAAAGGTTAGCAAAGGAGCTAATACTACTCAACCAATTATTCTTGCGCAGGCAATTGTTGCTGCACTTAAAGAAAAACCAAAAAATTCGGAAGCTCTTTTTAGTCTTGTCTCAAAAAATCTAAGAATGATTAAAGAGGATGGGGAAGCTTATGAATTTCCAAAAGGCAAAAAACTTAATTTTGTTGTTTCTGCGGCATTTAGGGCGCTTTTTTATAAGGGAATTGTTTTTAGTCCTGAAGAATTGGTCTCAAAAAACTAATTAGTACTTGGTTTTATTTATTGAAGATTATTTAGGGCAGCGTGAACAACTGGTCGTCAGTAGCATCAAATACTCTTGCTCGTACTCCTGCGTCAAGCCAAGCGTGTGCGTAAGAGAATGCTGCGAGCGATGTTAGTAAGTTTCCTTTTTCTTTAAAAAACAAAGCATCATTATAATAGTTTTTTGCCATTTGTAAGAAATCTTCTGCGATAAGTTTGTCTTTTTCAGGCAAGTTTTTTTTCATTTTAATTTCTTTTAATCCTCTTGCAGTGAGTTTTTCGTATTTTTCTACTTTTTCAATCAAATCTTTTTCTGCACTCATATTTGATTCACCATTTACTCTCAAAATTCTTCTGTTACTTTAATCCTTCCATTCAATTAATGGATCGTATAACTTTTTTACAATTTCTTTTTCTTTTTCATTCATTTTTCCGGGGATAATCATACTTTGCGGGTAAACTTCATGAATTTCTTTTGAAGTGAATATCATTTTTCTTCCAACGAGAATCTTTTGTTTTTCAGATCCCATTCCGAGTAGTGCAATATACAAGAATTTATCCTTTTGTTTTTTCTTAAGCATTATTTTTTCAAGTACTTCTATTGCTTCAACAGAATTCATTAGTCTTTGTTGTGGTTGATCTTTTTTAATATCTAGTAAACAAAGTGTGTGTAGTCCCATTTTTTGATTTTCTTTTATTTGGGTATAAAATGAATCTGGTTCAAAATTTGGCAAGTGGTAACAAATGGTTACTGTTCGTCCAAATTTGTATTCATCAAGTCCGCTTTCTGCAATCATATTTGTAATTGAAATTCCGGGGATAACTTTGTATTTTATTCCTGCTTCTTTGGCATCAAGCAAGAGTTGAATGTGTGTGGTTGCAGTTAGGGGGTTTCCAAATACAAGTAAGCAAATATTGTTTTTGTTTGCGCTTGTAAGTGCGGAAGTAAAATTCTCTTCAACATCTGTTCGGTTAATTTCTTTTATGTCTTTTCCAGTTAAATCTCTTAATTCTTTTAAAAGTCCTTCACTATATTGGGAAGTATAGACTTCAAGGAATGCCTGGTCGCTTTTTTTTATGCATTCAAGTGCTTCAAGTGTCAAGTGTGATGGTTTTAGTCCAATTCCAATTAAATAAAGCATTCTGATCAAAAATTGAATAATTGAAAAGGTTTTAATACTCGCTCGCGTAACTCCTATTGAGCATCCTGTATTTTGGGGGAATATATTTTGAAGAAATCATATAGTTTTTTTGGAAGAACTGTTGGGGGCAGACCAAAGCATGATCCTGAGCCAAGTATGGGCAAGTCTAAGATATTTCAACGAGATAATGTTCTTCCATTGCATGAAGCTGCAAATTTGGGATTTGTCTCCGAGCGAGCGCGTTTTTATATCGAGAAATCAGCTGTTTCTCCTGTGTGGCAAAGAAAACTTAATGCAGATACGGTTTTCACACACCCTGGGCTTGATAAGAGATTAAAATTACTATTTTCTGGAGAAAAGATATTTGCTTCTAGCCCTGCACAAAGAGTCGGAGTCACAGTACGTCCACTTGTTGCTAAATGCATTTTATGGGCTCTTTTGTCCCAAACTGAAAAAAGTACATTTGGGGAATTTAGCGCTCGGGTAAAAGTAAAATTTAGGAAAGTTTCAGGTACTGCTTTTGGATTTTCCAATCAAACTATTTCCTCAGTAGCATCAAATCTGATTAAGGCGCGAATAATACAGTAGTCTTATTGAATAATTCACTTTGAAAAAGCAAGTTATATTATCCCTAGTTTGAATAAACTTGCAAGGCCCGTAGCAAATCCAAGTATTGCAATTATTACTTTAATAAAACCCACGAGATTTTTCTTGTTCTTCATCTTTTCTAAGTGTTTTTTGTCTTCTTTCTTTTCATCCTTCAAATAATCGTCCAAGCTCCAACAAATCAGAATTGAAAGTATAACTTTTATTAGAACAAATAAAGCTGGATGGATATTCATTACCATGTTTGAAACGACATGTTGTTCTGAGAAATTAAAAAAAGTTATTGCAATACTGCTTGCAATTCCATCAATTGCTTGTCCTGTTACGATAAATAAATTAATTGGGTCAGAGAAGATTTTGTATTTTGTATATTTGTCAATTAATTTGCATATCCCATAAGATACAATTGCAATTAGGGCAATTGTTTCAAGGAAAACTACCCAATTATTAAAATGAATAAAGTTAAACACTATTGGGAAAAGTGCAAATAATCCTCCAATGGTAAACAAAACTGTGTAATCTAATTGTTTGTTTTTCTTTAATATGCCTGCAAGGAGTAGTCCAATTAGTACAACAACAAAAGTGAAAATCCATACTCCTGGAGTGAAAAACCAAAATCCAATTTCAAGAGGATTAGCTGTTTTAGTTAATCCGTAAATGAATAAACTTCCTGCTTCTACTTGGTGCATGATTACTCTTAGAGAAATTCCAAATAAAATGTAAGGGATTAGTGCAATAAAAAATTTGTAATTAAATTCAATTCTTTTCCGCAAGAGGTAGTAAATTAATGCACAGGCTGAAACCAACAGGATAATGTAAATTGCGGTGTTTACTAGGTTGTATCCTTGTACTTCGGGGCTTATTATTGGTTTAACAAAGAACTCGTAAAACAAGCTTGTGTCCATGCCAAAGTTAGGGCGGATTTGTATTTAACCCTTTTTGTTAAGCAAATAAAGTATGGATTCAGTTAGTTTAGAACAAAAAAAACCAACTACTCTAAGGGAAGCGCTTCTTTTGAAACTCCCTGAAAAAGAAAAACCTTTTGCAACTAATGCTTTTGATTCTTTTGGGAATATTGCAGTAATTGAAATTCCAAGGGAACTTTCAAAGAGAAAAAAATTGATTGGGGAAACTTTAATTGAAATGAATCCTCGGTTTGAAACCGTTTGTAGTATTGAAAGTAATCATGAAGGAAAATATCGTGTTCAAAAAGTTAAAGTAATTGCTGGAAAAAAGCAAACTGTTGCAACTTATCGTGAAAGTGGTTGTACTTTATTAGTTCCTCTTGGAAAAGTTTTCTTTTCACCTAGACTTGGCGGAGAAAGAAGTAGAATTGCTTCACTAATTCAGCCAAATGAAGTAGTTGGTTGTTGGTTTAGTGGTGTTGGCCCTTACCCAATTGTTTTTGCAAAGAATTCCAAAGCAGGAAAGATTGTTGCAATTGAACTTAATCCGGTTGCGCATAAATATGCAAAAGAAAATGCAGTAATTAATAAAATAAATAATGGTTCTCCTAAAGGGGATGAAAGAGTTGTTTTTGTAAAAGGGGATGTAAAGAAAGTTTATAAAAAATACAAAAAACTCTTTGACAGAATTGCGATGCCTCTTCCTCATACGGGGTATCAATTTCTTTCAGAAGCATATAGTTGCATTAAACCAAAAGGGGTAATACATTTTTATGAAATTGTAGTAAAGGATGATTTTGCTACTCCTGAGAAACAAATATTTGACGCCGCAAAGAAAGCAAAAAGAAAAGTGGAAATTATTCGAAGAGCAAGAGTAAGGCAGTTTTCTCCAACAAAGGAGCAAGTTGTTTTTGACATTAAAGTCCTTAACTAACCCCTTCCCCAAAGTGGATTTTTAAAACCATTCCTTCAAATTTTCTTTTGGTGAGAAGAAATGGCATTGAACTTAATATTTTTAGGGCCCCCTGGCGCAGGGAAAGGTACAGTTGCACAAGCTGTAATGGATAAGTACAAATTAAATCAAGTCTCTACGGGAGATTTGCTTAGGGCTGAAGTTGCAAGCGGTTCAGATTTAGGAAAGAAACTTAACGAAATAATGGTTTCAGGCAAACTTGTTTCTGATGATCTTGTTGGAGAAATGCTTTCAAAGGACTTAAAGAAAAAAGTTTCTTCAGAAGGATTTAACGGAGTTATTTTTGATGGTTTTCCAAGAA
>Ga0172379_10003609_pt1 | contig 24289 bp, 22 predicted proteins | sample GrowelOW334metaG_FD_119756 | JGI IMG/M metagenome (GOLD analysis project Ga0172379, IMG submission 119756) | Groundwater microbial communities from an aquifer near a municipal landfill in Southern Ontario, Canada - Groundwater well OW334 metaG | ecosystem: Environmental > Aquatic > Deep...
AGTCTACGATTCATCGGTATTGTTGCGTTTGGTTGGTAATTCGACCTTTGGGTTATTATACCGAGGGTTTCACCTTTAAACGCACACACCGGCTAAAGCCGGTGGTTTTTTAGGTAACAAAAAAACACCGACTCGTTGTCGGTGTTCTTTATCTTTTTTTTATCTTTTTGAATCTTTTCCCGCTCGCAAGCGGGACCCCGCCAGCGGGCGGTGGCTATTTTTGAATTATCGTAATGTCCAACCTCCATCAACAACGATCACTTGACCGGTAATGTAATCAGACTTGTCCGAAGCCAAAAATACAACGGCGTTCGCAATATCCTCGGGTCGTCCAAACCTTTTTGCAGGGATCATGGCAATCATTTGCTTTTTTCCTTCTTCGTTCATTACACCTGAAATTCCCGGAGTTTCAATCCCGCCCGGTGCAACCGCGTTCACACTGATATTCTTCGGAGCAAGTTCCAAAGCGAGCGCTCGGATCATTCCATTAATACCTCCCTTTGAAGCACAATAATGCACCAATCCTTCAAAACCGACAACTGATGCGATCGATGAAATGTTCACGATCTTTGAACCTTCTTTCATTTCTTTTAATGCAGCTTTTGATGTGAGAAAAATACTTTTCAAGTTAACATCCATAACTTTATCCCAATTCTCCTCAGTCATATCGGTAAAAGGAACGAACGGATAGATACCAGCATTGTTCACCAAAATATCGAGCTTTCCAAATTCCGAAACAGCCTTCGCGACCAAAGCGTCAACTTCTTCTTTTTTTGAAACGTCGCATTTTACACCGATCGCTTTCACGCCTTCTCCTTTTAATTTTTCCGCCGCAGTGTCGCAATCATTTTGATCGATATCACTGACAACAACATGACAACCTTCCTTTGCAAGCGCGAGTGCAATTCCATACCCAATACCTTGTCGAGCCCCCGTAACGATAGCCACTTTGTCTTTTAACATCATATATAAAAACAATTATTTTTTAATTTGCACGATTAGTATTATTGTATCACGTTAAAAAATAAAGCAAAAAAAACGCCGAGGGGCGTTTCACGAACGCAACGGGCTACAGGCTTCTTTTAAGATGAATTTTTTACTTAGGTGTCCAACACCTAAGTAAAATTTCAACACTCTTTACACAAAACATTTTACTTTTTTTAAAAAGATGTTAATATATACCCAACGAGCTGAAATTTACAAGTTCGTTGGGTATATAATCACATCACTCGGAGCATATGAAAGAAAATCTTTCGCATTCTCCTCACTTGTGATTATGGTACTCAGTCAGAAAGACGGCAGTAAAATCAAATAGTTGGCCCTATCGTCTAACGGTTAGGACATCGGCTTTTCAAGCCGGTAATCAGAGTTCGATTCTCTGTAGGGTCACAAAGCTAAAAGACTGGCCTGCGCCAGTCTTTTAGCTTTGTGAAGCCGCAGCAATGTCGCACGGAGCCGCGCGAGTACGACTGCGAGGCGGGGTCGAAAGCACTTAGTAGTTTTCGAGCCCGCTGGCGAAGAAAAATACTTAGTGACTTGTGACCACGCCGTGACAGTGCGCGGAGCGCTCCAAACTAATCGTCATATCATTTTTCAAATCCCAAAAATATGGTACTATCTTTTAAGTATAGAATATATCGCGGAGAGGTGGCTGAGTGGTCGAAGGCACCGGTTTCGAAAACCGGCATGCGGGTAACTGCATCAAGAGTTCAAATCTCTTCCTCTCCGCAATGTATTTTATATCTTCTTTAACCAATGAAAAAACCAAAATTTTCTATCACGCACAAAGACGCGGAACTACTCGACAAGGTAAATACTACCGATCAAAAAACTTTGGCAATCTGGGCAATCGATTGCGCGGAGCGAGTTCTTCCTTTTTTTGAGAAAAAATATCCGAAAGACAAACGTCCTCGACAAGCAATCAAAACACTTCAAGAATGGTTAAAAACCGGTGTATTTAAAATGGCAGTTATTCGCAAAGCTTCACTCGATTCTCATTCGGCAGCTCGCGAAGTTGGTGAAGATGATCCGGCTCGTTCAGCAGCGCGCGCGGCGGGTCAAACAGTCGCAACAGCACACGTTCCAAGACATGCCTATGGTTCTGCCATTTATGCGCAACAAGCAATTTTTAGAAACACCGATTCGTCAATCGCCGAAGTCACTGCAAAAAAAGAGCGCGATTGGCAATATCAGCATTTACTCGACCTCACTAAAATTTAATATTTTTTTCATTTAATATTTCACAAAAAAACGGCACATTTAAAACGCGTCGTTTTTTTGTTTATCAACATGACACTCTTCATAATAGTGGTACTCTTATATGTAGCAATATAGTAACTAACAAAAAACCCATGATCACAAACAACGATACTTTTGCAAGTCTCAACACGAAAATGTTCGATAAATTTTCCGAGGGATTTATGCTCATAGGACGAGATTGGACATATCTCTATATAAACGATGCCGCGGCAAAACACGGTCTTCAAAAAAAAGAAAACCTGATCGGGAAAACGATGTTGGAAATGTATCCGGGAGTTGAAAAAACAGAAATTTTCGCCGCCTATAAAAGCTGCATGGAAGAACGGATCTTTAAATGCATTGAATCTTCTTTTACTTTTCCTGATGGAACAACAAACTGGTATCAACTTCACATTGAACCGGTCGATGAAGGTATTTTTGTTATTTCAAAAGATATCACCGAACGCAAACAAATGGAGGAAACCCTTCAACAAAATGAAACTGAAATGAAAGAAGCGGAACGTATCGGAAAGATCGGCAATTGGACTTGGGATATCAAAACAGACACTATAACATGGTCTCCAGAATATTATCACATCTTTGGATTTGATCCGACACAAAAACCACCTAAATATGCGGAACATTTAAAAGTATATACTCCCGAAAGTGCAACACGATTAGATTCTGTAGTAAAAAAACAAACGGAGACCGGTGAACCTTATGAAGTCGATCTTGAAATTGCATATCCAAAAAGTTCCTGTCATTGGATAACCGCGCGCAGTGAAACCAAACGCAATAGTGAAGGAAAAATTATTGGATTGCGCGGAACAGCACAAGATATCACCGAACGCAAACAAGTCGAAGAAAAATTGAAAGAATTGGATCGGATCAAAGATGACTTTTTATCAGTAACCGCTCACGAATTAAAATCACCAATAACCCCGATCAAAGCGCAAGCACAACTTCTTTTGCGCGAAGAATACGGAGAACTTAATGAGGAACAAAAAGAAGCAATAGAGATGATCCTCCGAAACAGCGATATTCTCAACGTACTTTCCGGTGAAGTTCTCGATATTTCAAAGATACGATCCGGTAAATTCAATCTTATCTTGGAAAATAATGATCTGCGCAAAACGATCGAAGACGCTGTTGGTGATATGCGGGGATTTGCCGAACAAAAAAATATCACCCTTTTATTCTTACCAACTTTTGAGATGTCTGAAATGAAAATTGACCGAGCAAGAATACAACAAATGATGATCGACCTTCTCAACAACGCGGTTAAATTCACTCCTGAGAACGGTGCTATTTCAGTAGAAATGCTGAAAAAAGAAAATGAAGTTTTAATATCGGTGAAGGATTCCGGTATCGGTATTGATAGCTCTGATATGACAAAGATATTTGATCCGTTCTTCCAAGTGGATACTGTCACTAATAGAAAATATCGCGGTACCGGATTGGGATTGCCTATCGCGAAAGGAATTGCGGAAGCACACGGAGGAACAATTCGTGTAGAAAGTGAAGGAGAGAACAAGGGTAGTACGTTTATTATTAGCTTACCGATCACATAATGCACTATTGAAAAAAGACGCCGTTCGGGTGTATTATAAAAAACACACATTAATAATTCAAAAGTATTATGGAAGAATTGAAAAAAATAAAGATCCTGCATGTAGACGACGAACTGGATACACTGAAAGTCGTTAAAACCATTCTGGAAAAAGAAGGTTACGAAGTAATTGGTGTAACGAGCGGTACCGAAGCACTCAAAGAGATCGACAAAGACGGTTTCTCCCTAGTTATCTTGGACATCATGCTTCCCGGAATGTCCGGCTGGGATCTTTTTACCCATATTCCAAAGATCAAACCAACTTGCAAGATCATTTTCCTGACGATCGTCGATATTTCGGAAGACACGTTGAAAGAACTCAAATTCGCCGGTCTCAAAGATTACATCAAAAAACCTTTCGATCACGATGATTTTGTGACGCGTGTAAAAAAAGTTTTGGCTGAATAAGATTTTTTCGAAACAAAATATATACAAAAAGAACGGGGTGTTTCATACACTCCGTTCTTTTAAAATATCTTATGTTTTCGCTTTTTTTAGAGTAAAAACGAAACCTTTGCGAAAAGATTCGCAATCAAGAATACCTGTTCCTTGCATCCATCTCAAATAACGATCTGCTTTTTCCGTTCTTTTCTCAACCTGTTCAGCAAGCCCGTTCCACGAAAGATCTTCAAAATTATGAAGACTCGTAACAATGACCCGTTTTTTTTCTTCATCAGTTTTAGATTGATAGAGTTTCCGAAAAACGTCTTCATACATCTCCACATAATAAGACCTCACGATTGGTAAGGAAACACCTTTCTTATTTTTGCTTTGCCTCATTTTTTTAAAAAATTATCAACGTACTTATGAACCACGACCGTGCCCATAAATACATTTAATGGGTTAGCTTTGGTTTTTTATGATAAAAAGCTACTGTGAAACTACATCTAAAACTACAATTTGTCAAACAAACAAAAAACCCGCCCAGTATATACCGGTCGGGTTTTTAATTATGTGAATAAAGGATCTAACGATCGTGTTCTCTACTCCAATAATCTTTCAATCTTTCAGAGTTATTGCTCTGTCTGATCTTTTCAAGAGCTTGCTGCTCGATCTGTCGGATACGTTCTCGAGTCACCCCGAAATCTTTTCCAATATCCTCAAGCGTATGTTCCCTTTCTCCATTCAATCCAAATCTCATTTCGATGATCTTTTTATATTTGGGAGAAAGATCGACAAGGATCTTTTTTACCTGTTCTTTCAATATTCGCCGCGATGATTCTTGATCAGCGGGAATAATGGCGTCATCGGCAATAAGTTCTCCAAGCGTTGAGAGTTCTCCTCCACTACCAACATCCATATCAAGAGATGCTATCTTTTGATCAGCACGTTTCATTTGGTGGATCACCTCGACACCCTCTTTCATCTTTATTGCAACCTCTAAAGAAGATGGTTCACGCTCAAGATCTCTAAACAGTTGTCTCTCCGCCTTTTTCATACGAAAGATCTTTTCTGTCATATGCACAGGAACACGGATCGTCCGTGTTTTATCGGAAAGCGCGCGTGTGATATTTTGACGTATCCACCACGTTGCATACGTTGAGAACTTGAATCCTCTTCTCCAATCGAATTTATCGACAGCCTTAAAAAGACCGAGATTTCCTTCATTGATCAGATCAAGAAGTTCCATATCAGTACTACGCCCGACAAATGTCTTGGAGATCGAAACCACCAAACGGAGATTCGATTTTACAAACATGTCTCGCGCCATTTTCTTGGAACGGATCGTGATCACAGTGTCGCCATATTGTATATGAGGAAATTTCAGTTTCCCCTTCTTTTTCTTTTGTCCTTTCGCTTTTTTGTCTTTTTTGTTTTTTGTATGTTTTTCTTTTTTTTGTTGAAAGAATTCAGCAAGAATTCGCTCATCCTTTTTCGACAAAAGCGGAAATTGACCTATTTCTCTGAGATAGAGAGATACCGGATCGTTTGGGTCGATCTTCAATTCTCCCCTCATGATGAATTGCGCCATATATGTTAAAGTGCGAAAAACCTTCGGTCAAAAAAGCCGAAGTTTCTCAATGTTTTGATAAAACCTCGACCTTGGTAATTAACCTTATAAGTTTTTAAACCTGTCCACAAACTACAACAAAAATACTCTTCTGTCAAACAAAAATCGAGAAACAAAAAACCCGACCAGTATATACCGGTCGGGTTTTTGATCATTCGCCGCTTGCAAAATCTTTCAATCTTGCAAAGCGCTTATTTTTCTTTATTTTCCTCAAGGCGCTCATCTCAAGAGACCGCGCTCCCTGATGAGTCATTCCCAATTCTTCCCCCACTTCTTTCAAAGTGTGAGCGATACCGTCTTTGAGACCATAACGCATCTCAAGAACCTTTCGCTGTTTTTCTGAAAGTTTTTGTAAACAAACCTTCATGGTGTCAGCCAATATCCTTTGATCTGACGCGACCTCGGGAAGTGCACAATTCTCATCGGCAAAAAATTCACCGCGAGTGGCACTATCATCCTCTTCTTTTACAAAAGAATCCAACGAAACAGAACTTTGATCGACCGCCAAAAGAAATCCGATATCTTCAACATCCATACCCATTTTTTCCGCGATCTCCTCGGGAAGAGGATCTCGTCCATGTTCCTGGAAAAACTGCAAAGCGATCTTTTTTATTTGATAGATCTTTCCGCAAGCAAAAATGGGAATGCGAACCGTTCGAGAGTCGCCCATAATGGAGCGCACGATCTTCTGACGGATCCAAAAAGGAGCGTACGTATCAAATCTAAATCCGAGTGTTTCATCGAATTTCTCCGCCGCAATAATGAGTCCGATACTTCCCTCTTGAACAAGATCCAGAAAATCCAGATCTTTCCTTCGCGAGTGATATTTCCTTGCAATAAAAACAACCAGTTGAAGTTTTGATGTAACCAGGATATCTCGGGCTTCTTTATCGCCTTTTTTGATGCGCCTCACCAGATCGTATTCTTCCTCTTTCGACAAAGAAGAGAACTGTTTTATTTCTTCAAGATACTGTCCCACAGAATCTTTCCGAATTTTTCGTTCAGACTGCATATATGTCAACGTTCAGGAAACTTCAGTCAATACCACCCGAAGTTCCTCAATTACTTGATTAACTTCAGCTGATAATTCGACCGGTTTTTAAACCTGTCCACACCTTACAATATAAAAACCGTGTCGTCAATAAAATCGCCGAAAAAAGCTTGCTCTTACGGCATTCTTAAGGTACGATAGACGAATTACAAACATATGAAAATACTTTCAATAGAAACGAGCTGTGACGAGACTGCGATAAGCATTATTGACGCCGAGGGTGGTTTTGAAAAACCCGTTTTCAAGATACGCGGAAATCAAATACTGACGCAGGCGCAATTACATGCCGAATATGGCGGTGTTTTCCCCAATCTTGCAAAACGCGAACACAGCAAAAACATTCTTCCTCTTTTAGTGATAGCACTCACCGAAGCGAAAATGTTCAAAAAGAAAAAAGTGAAATCGGTGCTTTCAAAAAAAGAACTGGCCTTTTATCAAAAAACGCTTGAACGCGAACCCGCTCTTCTTGAACCATTTTTGGAATTTATTGTTACCGTTCAAAGACCCGACATCGATGCACTCGCCGTGACCGCGGGACCGGGGCTCGCACCAGCTTTGTGGGTTGGTGTTAATTTTGCAAAAGCACTTTCGATAATGTGGGACATTCCGCTTCTTCCGATGAATCATATGGAAGGTCATATTATCGCGTCGCTTTTGCAAAGTGACAAAACAGGAAAGAAAATAACCCTGCCCGCCGTTTCATTCCCCGCACTCGCACTTCTCATTTCAGGCGGTCACACAGAATTGGTCGTGATGAAAGATTGGATGCAATACAAAAAGATCGGTGCGACAAAAGACGACGCTGTCGGAGAAGCTTTCGACAAAGTGGCTCGTATGATGAAATTGCCCTACCCTGGAGGACCGCACATTTCGCGCCTCGCGGAAACGATCAAAGACAACACCTCTCGTTTCAAACTTCCCCGCCCGATGATCAACACGAATGATTATGATTTTTCATTTTCAGGATTAAAAACTGCTGTGCTTTACACGATACAAAAGATTCCACAGTTCACACCAAAAATGAAAGCCGAGATCGCCAACGAATTCGAGAACGCCGTCACCGAGGTGCTTTTGACAAAAACCCTCCGCGCCGCAAAAGAATACAAAGTAAAAACGATTTTGATCGGTGGTGGAGTTTCCGCGAACACCCGAATCAGAAATGCTTTCGCCAAAAAAGTTCCCGAGAAATTGGGCAATGTGAAATTATACGTCCCCCAACAAGTCCTCTCCACCGACAACGCCCTCATGATCAGCGCCGCCGCCTATTTCAGACTTGTTTCAAAGAAAAAATTCTCCAAAACCTTCAAAGCCGACGGAAATTTGTCACTATAACATTATTTAAACTACACAGAGGTTTAGCCTATGTACAAAAAAACGCCTAACTCAGGCGTTTTTTTTGTTTTTTAAATTCAACCGCAAAATCTATCCCCAAGAAATCCCCACCTTATCCCCACCCTTATCCCCACATCCTATTTAGGACATCCGATGTCCTAAATAGGATGTGTTACACTTTACTGCATATGGAAAATGAATTATTTCACATCATGGATCGCGGGGTCGACAAAAGACAGGTCTTTATGGACGATCAAGATTATTTTCGTTTCATTCACGATCTCTATGAATTTAACGACGAAAAACCCTCAAATAGTACCCACTTTATGTTTTACAATTCTCCAAGTTGGGACATCGGATGTCCCAAATTAGAAATAAGGAGAAGAAAAAGAGACTGTTTAGTGAAAATTCATGCTTTTGTTTTGATGCCGAATCATTATCATTTGTTTATTTCGGCGGTTGTGGAAGATGGGATTCCGAAGTTTATGAAGAAACTCAATATGGGGTATTCGAAGTATTTTAATGAGAAAAACGAACGGAAAGGGGCGTTGTGGCAAGGGAAATATAAATCGGTTCCTGTTACGGGCGACGGGCATTTTTTGTATCTTCCCTATTATATTCATTTCAACCCTCTTGATCTTGTGGCTCCAGAATGGAGAAAGCGAAATATTCCAAACAAAGAAAAAGCTATCGAATTTTTAAAAACATATCGCTGGAGTAGTCACCTGGATTATTTGGGACAAAAGAATTTTCCTTCAGTAACTGACCGAAGTTTTTTGTTGAAATGTTTTGGAGGAACGGAAGGATACTCAAAAGCTTTTGAAAACGAGATGAAAAATTTCAGTATGGAGAATGTAATGAGTATTACATTGGAATAACTTTTCATCCATGTTAGGTCATAGTCGCTGTCCTAACATGGAAAAATTACCTTAAGGGAGGAGGGTAACCTGTTGCGTTATTATGGTTCTTTTTCCTATTTGGGACATCCGATGTCCTAAATAGGAAAATAACTTTATTAGAACATTAGGTGTCCTAATAAAGTTTAAACAAACAAAAGCCGTACGGACCAAGTATCTATACGACTTTAACTTTTCAACTTTATACTCGTAACTCGTCTAATAAAACATCCCCACTCCGAAGATAAATATCATCGCAATAATAATAAGCTCTGCTTTAACAATAAGCACTGGGAAGACTTGCTCGGTTTGGTTTTTTCTCATAAGAAAATATGATGTTGCCGCGATCCAAAAAACTCCCGTAATCCCCCCGATCCAATCATATGAATCTATTTGTAAACTCGGCAAAATAATAGAGGTTATTGTTGGCGGAGTAACACCGATCACAATGATCCAAAAAATACCAAGAAACTGTTTTTTCTTAACAATATCTTGCTCTTGTTTTGCTTTTTTACGCAAGAAATAAAGGCCGATGATTAAAGGAACACCGTAAAAAAGATAATAAATAAAACTTAAGGCTCCATAATTATTAGCCCAAACTTGCACCCCTGCCCATGATATTGAATGAACCCACGTTCCTTCACCAATAATACTGTCGGTAAGCAAAATAAAATATGCCAAAATGATCGTTGTAAAAAAATAAGTGATCTCAAGAGCAAAATTTCTTTTTTTTGTTATTTGGACATAACAACAATAAGACAGTGCAAATACGGGAAGCAAACCAAAAGCATACGCCGATTTACTTATAATACTTCCGACAGACGAAGTTTGTACTGATGCAAAAAGGAAAACGTTCGTTAGTATCCATAGAACAACCATAAAATTCATAAAAGCAAATGCACGAGACACAACATCTTTGCTTCCAAGAAAAATGACCAAACCGAGATTCAAAATAATAAAACCGACAACGGCGATCAAGATCGAGCCAAAACCGAAAGAAAAATTCGATAAAATAAATTGTTCCATAATGGATAAATTATAGCTCATGTTCTAAAAAACAACCACTGTAAAAACGTCATTTTTGTGATATTATGATAATTACGCATTATTATTAAATTAGTTGAAACGCGCACTATGGAAAAAACAACAAAACCGAATGTTAATGAGAAGTTTATGAAGCCGTATGATCCAAAGACGACGGAAGGCGTCATTTACCAGAAATGGCTGGACTCAGGGTTTTTTAATCCCGATGTTTGTGTTGAAAAAGGCGTGTGCGCAAAAGACGCCGAACCTTACTGCATTATCATGCCTCCGCCAAACGCGAATGGTTCTCTTCATGCAGGACACGCCCTCTTTGTTACATTGGAGGATATTATGATCCGCTTTGCCCGAATGAAAGGCAAAAAGACACTTTGGTTACCAGGTGCTGACCATGCGGGTTTTGAAACACAAGTCGTCTATGAAAAAAAATTGGAAAAAGAAGGACGATCGCGTTTTGGTATGGATCCGAAAAAACTGCACGAGGAGATCATGGCTTTTACGTTGTTCAACAAATCATTCATGGAAGGACAAATTCGTCAGCTCGGTGCTTCGTGCGATTGGTCACGAGAACTTTTTACGCTCGATGAAAGGGTGATAAAAACCGTCTATGACACGTTCCAAAAACTTCAAGATGACGATCTTCTCTATCGTGGTGCGCGAATTGTGAATTGGTGTCCAAAACATCAAACCTCCCTTTCGAATCTCGAGACGTTACATGAAGAAAGAACCGAAAAATTCTATTACTTCAAATATGGTCCATTTGTGATTGGTACCAGTCGTCCGGAAACAAAGTTTGCCGACAAATATGTTGTGGTAAATCCTAATGACAAAAAATACGAAAATTATACACACGGTCAAAAAATAGAATTGGAATGGATCAATGGTCCGATCACTGCAACCGTCATTAAAGACGAAGCGGGAGATCCTGAAATGGGTTCCGGTGCAATGACTATTACTCCATGGCACTCGGGCATCGACTTTGACATTGCAAAACGACACAATCTTGAATACGAGCAAATTATCGATTGGCGTGGAAAACTCCTCCCGATTGCGGGTGAATTCGCGGGAATGTCCATCAACGATGCACGCGAAAAAATCGTTGCAAAATTGGAACAGAAAGGATTGTTGGTAAAGATAGATGAAAAATATCAACATGCCGTACCGGTTTGTTACAAATGTTCACGGGAGATCGAACCGCAAATACGAAATCAGTGGTTTGTAAAAACACGTTCTCTGGCAGATGCCGCTCTAAAATCTCTTGATGCCGGAGAAGTTAAAATACTCACCGAACAACACGACAAAGTAATGCACCACTGGCTCACCAATCTTGAAGACTGGAATATTTCCCGTCAGATCGTTTGGGGTATTCCAATACCAGCTAAAATTTGCGCCACTTGCGATCATGGAATGGTTGACCTTAAAAATACGGTTACCAAATGTTCAAAGTGCGGAGGAGAAGTTGTTCAAGATCCTGATACTTTCGATACATGGTTCTCATCAGGACAATGGCCTTACACAACACTCGGTTTTCCCGAGAATGATGATTTCAAAACATTTTACCCGACTACCGTTATGGAAACAGCGGCCGATATTCTGCAATTCTGGGTTGCTCGCATGATGATGCTTGGTATCTATCGCACGGGAAAAGTTCCTTTCAAAAATGTATACCTTCACGGTCTGGTGCGAGACAAACACGGCAAAAAAATGAGCAAATCAAAAGGCAATGTCACATCTCCAATAGAAGTGACTGAAAAATACGGTACCGATGCATTGAGAATGGGGCTTATCGTTGGAAACACTGCAGGGACAGATATGAATCTTGATCCAGATAAAATAAATGCCTACAAAAAATTCGCGAACAAAATTTGGAACGCTTCACGTTTTGTTTTTGAAGGACTTGAGGGTTTTGATCCAAAGGAAAAAGTCGTGCTTACTGAAAAAGATACCGATACACTCGCAGCACTCGACGAAATCACCAAAGATGTTACCAAAGATCTCGAAGAATTCAGGCTCTATATGGCTGCCGACAAGTTATACCACTATTTCTGGCACACGTTTGCTGATATAATAATTGAAGAGAGTAAACCACGATTGGAAAGTTTGAATCTTTCAGACAGAAAAGCTTGCCAATATACCCTTCTTACCATTCTCACTACCATGTTAAAACTCCTTCATCCATTTATGCCGTTCGTCACCGAAGAAATTTGGGACGATGTTCCAAAAGAAAAAGAAGAAAAAAATAAACTGCTCATGGTTGCAAAGTGGCCAATTTAAAATTCTAAAGATTCCGAACAAACAAAACACCGAGAAAGAACGCCAAAATATTTTGAACAAAAAGAGTAGTTTTTTGCACACGTTATTTTAATTATGATAACCAACATATTTGCAGCGATCGGTATCATCACTCTTGTTGTTTACTGGTGGACACTCCATCTGCAATTTCCGCTTGGTTCAACGGTAGAAACGATCGATCTTAGAGTGATCTTTTTTTCGCTTGTCGGTGGTATTGTTCCAGCACTTTTGTGGTTATGGTTTTGGCTCAAAGAAGATGCCAAGAAACCCGAACCGGGCTCGCTCATCTTCCTCTGTTTTCTCGCCGGAATGATCTGTGTACCCTTGGCGATGCCACTGGAACAATGGGCGTCAACGATTTGTACAACATGCACCAGTACATCGGCATTCTTTTTTAACAAAGAAACACAACAGATCGGCATGGGCATTATTATTCTTTGGGCATTCATTGAAGAAGCTCTTAAACTCATTGCGATATACATCGTTGGTTTCAAAAGCAAATTCTTTGATGAACCAATCGATGCACTTATTTATTTGATCACCTGCGCACTTGGTTTCGCCGCTCTTGAAAATTCTTTATATCTCATGGGTTTGATCGGACAAAATGGCGGAGCAACAGCGAGTGTTCTCAATACGAATCTACGGTTCTTGGGAGCGACACTCTTACATGTTATCTCGTCTGGCGCTATTGGAATAGCTGTTGCCTTATCTTTCTACAATCCAAAAAATCGTTTTTTACATATTTTTTGGGGAATTATCACCGCGACAACGTTGCATGCAATTTTTAATTTCTTTATAATGAAGGTGAACAATATGTTTCAGACATTGATAATATTCTCGTATTACTGGATCATCATATTCATTCTTATCGTCCTTTTTGAAGAAGTTAAACAGTTGAAACCGCAAAAATAACCCGTTGACCAAAAATTGCATTTAAATAACATTGTAAACAATAATCATGTACGAAAAAGATAAAAGATCGTTTTTTGAAAAACTTACCGGCGCGATCAGTGTCGACGACGCAACAAGTAAGCCAAATGAAACGAGAGAGAAAAGCGATATAATTCCGCCACATGAAACAAGTGCGGTTTCTTCGAGTACTGAGGAGAAAAAGATCCACTATCAAAAACTCCCTTCCAAAGAAGATGCCGCCGGAGAAAAAAAAATGGCTACTCCCGTTATTGAGGAGAAAGTTAAAGAGAAAAAAGAAGAACACAAAGAAATACCAAAAGAAACACCGCTGGAAGAAAAAAAGATCGAGGAGGAAGAAGATGGCGAACTCGCCGTTGATGTATACGAAGACGGTTCTGAGATCTATATTCAAGCAATGCTCGCAGGCGTCGACCCTGAAGATGTAGATGTCTCCATTACACGAAAATTGGTCACCTTGCGCGGAAAGCGACTCAATCCGGCAAAAGTACCGTCTGAGAGCTATTTTCATAAAGAACTCTATTGGGGCGGTTTTTCACGAAAGATTACCATGGTCGAAGAAATCGATCCCGATAAGGCGGAAGCTTTCGAAAAACATGGAATGCTGATATTGCGATTGCCGAAATTGAACATGAAAGAGACACAGAAGTTGGACGTGAAGTCGATATAAAAGAGCAAACAAAAAACGGCGGTCTACGGACCGCCGTTTTTTGTACTCTGTTCAGAATATCTACAACGAACTACTTCTTAATAAATATAAAACCACCGCTAATAAGAAGATGTCGTAGTACTCGTTACGGGCGTAACTATCGGTGTTTGAAGAGCACTCACATTATCTTTCAATGAAGCAATTTGTATTAACAAAGAAGCTCGTTTTGTTTCATCGGTCGTTGCATTATATTGATTTTGTAAAACGGTAATTTGTTCCATCAACATATTTATTTTACTTTGGATGGCGGTGGGAGAAGGCGTTTGCGTGGCTGTTTGCATAACTGTTGGTGTTGAAAGTTTTTCCAATTGTGCTTTCAGGACGGCTATTTTTTCCGCCAGAGAAATACGTGAGGCGTCATCAAGAGTTCCACTCAACAAATAACGCAGGTTGGCGATTTGCTTTGTGGTCGCATTTTTTTTATCATCAAGAGCTGGATATTGCATTTTTAATGCCGTGATTTGGGCCACCAAAGATACACGAACGGTTGTGTCGGTGGTTGTATTTAATTGAGACTGTAAAGTATCAATTTGTTTTGAAATGACATTTATTTTTTCTTGAATGATTTTCAACTGTGCTTCCGCTTCGGTAATTTGCGCCGTCAAAGAATCTCTCGTCGAACCTTTATTGTCGTTATCCAATTGGTTTTGTAAAGCAAGGATCTGATTTTTTATTTCGGTGATTTTTTGATTATCAGTTTGCAAATGAGCCACTGATGCTCCCGTCGCAGGTTGGATTTGTCCATACCCTCCGCCCGTTGTGGTTGTTGGTGATGGATTTTTTATGGTTGCTGATGATGGACTTGTCGTTACTGACGGAACAGCCGGCGATACTTTTGGTACAACATTTTGCCCGGCTACAATACTGAATGTCGCATCACTTGAATCCCCGATATAAGAGATCGCATCACAAGAAGAGTAAGAACCCTCAACGTGTATCGTTATCTTGTAATTGTTTCCCAGACCCGGCCATGATTGAATGTTTTGCGGAAGCATAAAGGTATAGCTTTCGGGATTTGTCGTAACCCCCATTAATATACTGCTGTTTGCTCCTGTTTTGGTTGTGGGCTCATCGTATCCTTTTTCCAAATAAATCAACAGTGCTTTGTTGCCGGTGATATTTTTTGCTGAATATTTTACCGTATACATTCCTTCGATTTGCCACTGTTCGCCACCATTCGGAGAAAGAACTTGAATAACCGTTGGCGTGAATTGTTGCGATTCCACGCTCACTGGAGTTTTGCACGGTACACCGGAAGTCGTGACAGCTCTTGAAGTCGGAAGCCCTGGTATTGCAGAAACGGTCGGAATTGCGATACCTGTACTTGTTTGTCCTGCCGAAACAGCAGGTGTTGCGGGAATGGCAGATGTAAGCACATTTAATTTTTCTTGCGTTTTTGGTCCAACGACTCCCGCGGTATCAAGACCATTTTGTGCTTGAAACTTTTTAACTGCTGCTGTCGTAAGCGGTCCATAATATCCTGTAACCGAACCATCAGGATAACTTCCCGTATAGTTTTTCAAAAATTCCTGCAGTTGCTTCACGTCGTCACCTTGCGATCCTTGTTTTAAAGCTCTGCTGAATTTGAGTTCCGTTTTTACCGTTTGCACTTCGGCTTGAAGATCTTTGATCTGTGCCTTCAGTAATTCTATTTGTTCTTGAAGAAGTTTTATCGTGGTTGATAAATCTTGATTCGTTTCGGTGCCGTTTTGTGCGGACGCGACATTAAAAAATAAAAGTCCAACACAAATAAAAACCACCGCAAAAGTTTTTTTCATCATGATCTTATAATACCATTTTTTTACAAATCGTTGTGTGACAAAAGGGGGACAATTTTTTGTTACAACAGTAAGAAAAACTCCTCTCCCGGGCGCAAAAAAACACGCTCCTCGCGTGTTTTATTGTGCCCAGGGGCAGACTCGGTCACGAATCACTAAGTATATTTCTTCGCTTGCGAGCTCGAAATCTACTAAGTGTTCGCGACCCCGGCTCGCAGCCCCTTCCCTCCGCTTAAGGCTACGGGCGGGGACCCGCTGCTGCGCCTTTCGAGTCTGCACGCAAAGCACTTAGGTGCTTTGCTCCCTGGGCACCATTAAAAAAATCCGCTATTCGCGGATTATTTTAATGGTGCCCAGGGGCAGACTCGAACTGCCGACCCCCCGCTCTTCAGGCGAATGCTCTAACCAACTGAGCTACCTGGGCGTACTTCCAAGACTATCATATTTTTAAAAAAAATCAAAGGTGTGGATTTCTATAAGAAAAAACAAAATCTCTTACTTCTTCACACCATCAGGCTGTGTGGTAATTTGCTGTATCTTTTGAGGAATATTAATGAGTTGATTGTACTTCTCTTTAAACGTACCAATAAAAGGCTGAAAATAATAATATGCCCCAAACATCGAACCGATAATAACCATCCAATACAAAATATTCACAAAAAGACTCAGCCGTCCCTGCTGTTGAATTCTCCTCAAAACACTATTATTATCTTTTGTTATTTTTGCAAGATCTTCAATTTCCTCCTTAAGCTCCTGTATCTCGTTTTCTATTTCATCATTATTTTTTTCTGGATTGTCCATAGATATTTAAATTATATCAGATTATTTAAGAAAGAGGTATGTGAAAAAGCGACCATACAGTCGCTTTTTCTATAGTGCTCTCGGCAGGAATCGAACCTACATTTTATTCTTAGGACGAATCTGTTCTATCCATTGAACTACGAAAGCAAAAACTTATTTTTCTTTGTCACCTAATATTTGTATCATACTTATCAATATTTTGAAATATGGTGCATTATTCTTTACACGAACACGACACATACCAAAAGGTAATTTACCATGTTTTTTACCCTGTAAAACATTAATACTTCGTATATGATCCGTTTTTACTTCAAGTGTTTTCATCCAATACTGTATAGCTAATGCACGATCCGCATCTTCAAATAATCGTAAAGATATTTGTAAATCTTCCTTTTGTACTCCAAGATCAGCAAGATATTTTATAAACATTTTTATCATCATTCCGTCAGAATTAATGAACCCCAATTCTCGTTTAGTTCCTTCTGCCCAGTAAAGAGATGCTAATGCAATAAGCCTTTCTCTTTTTGAAAACGGAGGTGAGAGAAGATCTTTTGCTTTTAGTTGTGCAACACTCCAAGCATTCAAAGCACGCGTCCGACTACCGCCTTGTTTTTCACGCAATACATGAACATACTCAGTAGACACTTGAACACCTTGAATATAACGCGATATTGTTGCTTTACCTCGACCTGTTTTACGAGAGATCTCCAAAATACTGAGTCCAACTCTTCGTAATGAATGTATTTTTTCAATTTCTTCTTTTGAAATTCGTTGCATGCAATAATATTGTATCAGAACAAGCTATTCATTACTATTAATCATTCACTTGTACTTTAAACTAATAAAAAAACACGACAACTTTTTAAAGCTGTCGTGTTTTTTAAAAATGTATATTTATTTGATCCCGAGCAATTCCGCGATCTTTGGTTTATTGAAACCGATGATCACTTCCGATTCAGATCCCTCACCTTCGATCTTGATGACCGGCACACCCATTTGGCCTGTTAATTTAACCATCTCTTCTCGCTGTTCTTCATCTGCCGCAACATCGTGTTCTACATACTCCACCTTGTTCTCAGTGAAATATTCCTTCGCCATTCTGCAATATCCACAAGTTGGTGTTGAGTAAATTGTTACTTTTTTCGCCATATATTTTAAAGTTTGTCTATATGTTAAGCCTAATAACTAACGTTCTTATTATACCATATTGAGCAATAGAAAAAAACAATCAGACAACATTACACAACATTACGCGAGATATATTTTTGATTAAGATATACCGTCAAATATCCTACACCGACCAGAATGAATCCAACCAAAATGAGCGCGGTAGGCCACCCAATACTATCCGAAAAATATTCTCCCGTGATCTTTCCAATATATCCCATCAAGAAAAGTGCGGAGAAAATCAGCATCACTCGACTTCGCAAATAGGCACTTAAGAAAAGCCCGCCAAAAACAAATCCGGGATACATACTTTCCCAAAAAATATATTGATCTGGCGACCAACCACCGAGTGCGAGTGTTGAACCCAGAAAGAATAGAGAACCGAAACCATACAAGAAACCTGAGAGAATACGGCGTCCAGCTTCTTTTGAAAAAGTATATGCCAACAAAAGATACGTCGCACCGACGGTTAAGAATTCATACATGGTCAATCGTTCAAGATCAAACATAAACCACGATGCTCCGATAAGGTATTCAACGAATGCAAAATAAAACAACGTTCCAAAAATAATGGAGAAAATGAGCAAAATAAGAGATTTCATCGCTTTGTGAGAAACAACATATGAAACAGCCAAAGCTCCCATTATAATACTATGTACTGATCTTGGAAAAACATCTCCAAAATATTCATGGACCAAAACATACAAGCCGGTCGGGATAAGCAATCCGCCGATAAAATGGAAGGCGTTCGCAACACCGATCGTCTGTTTGTTCTGAGCAAGAAATACTGCCGACATAAACATTGCAACTCCTGAACCAAGAGTAATCGCGATGCGCGTCACAGAGCTGAACATCTCCCATTTTTGTCCCGTATAAATTGCAATGCCGGCAACAACAATCGCACCCCCAACGTAATAAAGGATCTTTGAAACCATAGTGTTCTTTTCTTCGATCTGAATAGGTGGCGGTTCCATTAAAATGCCGTCTTCATACGCCGCAACAACTTCCTCTTTCGTAATCCCCTTCCGTGAAGCGAGGATCTTTATTTCTCGGATAACATCTTCTTTATGGATCATAAAAATAAAATAATTATATTATTTTGCGACCCAACCAAGGAAACTGTATTGCCAATAATTGCTTTCTCCCAAATTCAAATTAAGTTTTTGCGCGTACGATCCTTTCTTTATGTATTTCGCCATATAATCATACGGACCGGAAAAAATGAATCCGCCACCTTGATTTGAAACGATCTCAAAACCGTCCGGTGAAAAAGCGCCGCCGATGAATTTTAATTTTTGTGCATCGACAAAACTAATTTGAGAACTCGTATTTGTTGTTACATTATGAACAAAAAGCTGTCCTTCCGAGCTACTAATCGATTTTACCGGAACGATATCCGTCGGATTCTTTGTTTCTTCTCGAACCAGTTGACCGTCAACGACACCATAAGAATATTTTGCCATATAATCCCCCGCCACCGTATAGAGAAAATTATATTGTGGCGGCGCCACTTTACTAAATAATCTTGGCAAATAAATACTTCCCGTAACGAATAAGATCATGAGTACCGGGATTGAAAGCCCTATAACAAGCGTAATATTGTTTTTTAATGTTTCTTTTATATTCATCATATCCCTGAATTATACACTTTTTTGTAGAAAATTTCGACAAAAAAAAAGAACGCGTGGCCGCATTCTTTTTTAGTAACTTCTGTTTATGTAGTGCGGGCACCGGTAATCGAAACCGGGTCTGATGCTTGGGAAGCATCCATTCTACCACTAAACCATGCCCGCAAAATATTTTTAAATTTAAAACATCTCCCCTACTTTCTTCCAAAAACCTTTTTTTATTTCAGATGTTGTACTTGCTTCACCATTCTTGATCGGTTCGTTGACAATAACCACCACTTCCTCACCTTTCTTTACATATCCGTACTTATTCCTCACTTCCGCTTCAACTCCGAACGATGTTTGTAATTGTTGCACGTTCGCAACAAGCCCACTTTCTCTTTTTTGCAACTCAACATACACTTTATCGACCTTACTCAAATTTTCCTCGGTCACTTTTGCCTTCTCATACATTTTCCATGCCCCCGAAACCATGGACAACGTGATCAAACCAACAACAATAAGAAACGGCGTCGAGTAAATAAATCGCTCCGGTTTCTTTATACTGTTTCTTGATCTTAAATTTTCCATATTGTTTCGCGAACACCCGCATTATATCGCAGAATCAAAAAACAAAAAAGCCCCCGTTTTTACTTAGGTGTTGGACACCTAAGTAAAAACTTCACAAAAAGAATAAAACGGTGTAGTATACAGAAATAACAAAAACAATATTATGTTCGGGAAAAAAGGAAAAAAAATAATAAAAACAATGTGGACCGGAATTAGTATTCTGATGGTCATTAGCATGGTCGTTATGTACGCCGTTCCAGCTTTTTATTAAAATTCGCAAAAAATAAACAAAAAAACGGCTTAATTAAGCCGTTTTTTTGTATTTGTTTTTTCAAACTTACGCTTTCATCATTTTTATAAAAGCATCCTGAGGGATATTCACTTTTCCATGTTCCTTCATCTTCTTCTTTCCTTTCTTTTGTTTCTCCAAAAGCTTCAATTTTCGAGAATAATCGCCTCCGTACAAATAGCCCGTCACATCCTTTCGAAACGCCTTTATGGTCTCTGACGCGAGAATTCTTCCGAGCGCTTTAGCCTGAACTTTCATTACAAACATCTGGCGTGGCAAAACAGCTGCCAAACGTTCCACTGATTTCTTTGCTTCTTCTTCCATTCGTCGGCGCGACACGATCTTTGTGAAAGCACTCACTTCTTCATCGGCAACAAGAATATCCATACGAACAACATCCGCATCTCGATACTCGGAAATTTCATACGAAAGAGAACCATAACCCGACGACGCACTTTTCAGTTCATCAAAGAAGTTTCGCATCAACTCGCGCAATGGCATCAAGATGGTGATCGCATTTCTATTCTCTCCAAAAATATCCGTTGATTGAATTTCAGCTTCATGATCAAAAAGAAGTTGCATGATCGGACTCGTATAATCGGGTGGAACAATGATCTTCGCTTTGATCCACGGTTCGCGTATCGATCTCACTCTGCCATATTCAGGAAAAAGAGATGGCGAATAAACTGTTTTGGTAACCCCATTATTATCCGTCACCTCATAGGTAATGCTTGGCAATGTTACCACGAGCGTTAAATTGAACTCACGTTTCAATCGTTCGGTAATAATTTCCAAATGAAGCATCCCGAGAAAACCGCAACGAAAACCGCGTCCTAGTGTTCCCGATGATTCTTCTTCAAATGACAGCGAGGAATCGGAGAGTTGCAATCTCTCAAGAGCTTGTCGTAAAGCCGTAAAATCATCCGCATCCTCGGGAAAAATACTTGCCCATACGACAGGCGTCGCTTTTTTAAAACCTTCAAGTGCGGGCAATTCTTTTTTTGGAAATTCGATCGTATCTCCAACTCCAACCACTCCAGGTTTTTTAATTCCCGTCACGATATATCCGATAGAACCCGGCATCAATGCTTCGCGCGGAGTTTGTGCAGGTGAGAATGTCCCAACCTCGAGTGCTTGGAATGTTTCCTTCGACTGCATAAAACGAAGTGCGTCTCCTTTCTTCACCGAACCGTCAAGAATACGAACGTATACGATAATGCCACGGTGGTTTGAATATGAAAAATCAAAAATGAGCGCGCGCAAACCTTGAGTGTCAGGATATTCTTCTTCCGGAGGTGGAATTTTTTCAATCACTTTTTCAAGCAATTCTTTCACGCCTTCTCCCGTTCTTCCCGAGACACAAAGAATGTCATCATAATCACAGCCGACAACTTCCACAATTTCTTCTTTTATCTCGTCAACACGAGCAAGCGGTGAATCTATCTTTGAGAGTACTGGAATGATAACCAACCCGAGTTCCCGAGCCATATTAAGCGTTGTAAAGGTCTGTGCTTGCACACCTTGCGTTGCGTCCACCAAAAGGATAGATCCTTCAACCGCCTCCAAAGCACGCGAAACTTCGTACGAAAAATCAATGTGTCCCGGAGTATCAATAAGATTGAGTTCGTACGAAGCACCGTCTTTCTGAAAATCCATGTGAACCGGTTGCATCTTGATCGTAATACCGCGTTCGCGTTCCAACTCCATCGAATCAAGCACCTGATCCTTCATCATGCGAGCTTCGATTGTATGAGTAATTTCCAACATACGATCCGCAAGCGTCGATTTCCCGTGATCGATGTGGGCAATAATACTGAAATTTCTGATATGTTTTAAATCCATAAGTTCTCCCATAGTACCATATTTTTCAAAAAAATCCCGTTTTTAAGACGAGATCGCGAAAGAACATATTTACAAGAGAGAACTTTGCAAAAAGACAAAAACTAAATACTCTCCACATCCGGCAGAACGAGTTTGACTTTTTTGAATTTGTCAGACATTGCGGCGATGATCTCTTTTGTTTCTTTGTTGTGCATGAAGTAAAGTAAGATTCCGCCGGCTAAAATACCACAGACTCCGGAGAACGCTCCTTGTAAAAATACTCCCATAAATGTGTTGATGTCTAAGATTTTATCAAATTTTGCGAGCATATAATACGCAACAAAACCCATGATCACCGAACTGTATAAACTTTGGCGAAAAGATGTTTGGACATCGCTATCATCCTCGATCTTAAAATCACGTTTGAACAAAAACCAAAGTACGAGCACATTCGTAATCATGCCGATAGAATACGCAAGCGGGAGCGACAGCATATTACTTCCGGTCGCGCCATCAACACGAAGCAGTGCTTCCATAAAATACATAAAGAACGGTACAGTAGCAAAAAGAAAATTAAAAAGATACGCAAAACCGACAATAAGAAAAGCGGATGAGACGTTGATCACCACCGGTACATACGTTCTTCCCGCCGCGTAATATCCGCGGACCAAAAGAAGAATGAGACTTTGTGCGACCACTGAAACGGAAAAGATCGCGAGTGCTGCAGCGGTGAGACGAGTGTCGTTCCAACCGAATTGTCCCGCGCCAAGAATTGTTCTCACGATCTGCGCACGGAGCACGACAAAAAGAAATGTGATTGGAAGCGACCAAAAAACAATATGTCGAAACGCCGCCATGACTTGTCCCGAGAACGCACCCATTTCCCTTCTGGAATACAACTTTGAAAGCATCGGAAATGCCGCAACAGAATAACTCACACCAACGATCGAAAGCGGTACGGATTGTAAGTTGAAGGCAAGTTGAAATACGGCGATCGAGCCGATAGCCATTGATGAAGCAATGCCTGTTAAAACAAAAAGAGAAATTTGCCCTGCGGAAAGTCCGAGCGTTCGCGGAAGCGCCAACCAAAAAACTTTCTTGATCTCTTGAAATGGAATTCTAATGGCAAAGCGTGGAAAATATCCATGATGAATAACGGTCGGAATTTGAATACCGACGTGTAACAAAGCTCCCAAAATAACGCCGTACGCAAGACCAGGGATCCCCAAATTCAAACCGCGTTCCGAGTAAAAGAATACGAGCCCGAGAACGATACCAATATTGTAAAGGATCGGACTGATCGCATAGACGAGAAAATTCTTGAACGTTTGAGTAATGGTCGCAAAGATATTTGAGATACCGAGCAGGATCGGCGAAAGTAATAATATGCGCATAAGCACCACGATCGAATCGCGCGATGCTTGCGGAAAATCATAAAAAGTATTTACGAGCCACGGCGCAAAAATATAAATAATCAAACACATCACCGTGATCGCAATAAAGAAAACTGTGAAAATACTGCTTATAAAATCCTGCGCGGATTCTTTGCTTTTGTTCATATGGTCGACAAAGAACGGCATAATGACCGTGATCGCCACGAACGAAGCAATGGAAACAAAAATCAGATCCGGAATACGAAATGCCGCATAATAGATATCAAGCTCCGCCCCCGCACCGAAATGCGCCGCAAAAAGCCGATCGCGCGCGACCGCAACGAATTGAGAAAAAAGTGCAAAAAGTCCCAATAAAAAAGCCGACTCATGCAAGCCGTTGAACTCTTTATTTAAAAACCCGAACCATTTTATCATTGTCGTTGATATAGTATCACAAAAAATAATTCCTCACAAAAACCCGCAAAAATTTACTTGGAGGTTAAACCTCCAAGTAACTTAGTCAATCATCAAACTCCTCATTTCCTTCTCATTCTTCTTTCGCTCAATCATTGTTACAAGAGCACTCTCGGCGTATTCTTTATATTCTTTTTTATTTTTAAACCTATCAAGAATAATATTTTTATCACACATCGGTTTTCCAACAGATCCAACATATTCTTCCCAACTCGATCTCACTAACTTGGAGGTTAAACCTCCAAGTTTATTTTCAAGTTGATGTACCCGATCGTTTAAATTTACATAGGCACTAAGGTG
>Ga0172379_10003610_pt1 | contig 24286 bp, 28 predicted proteins | sample GrowelOW334metaG_FD_119756 | JGI IMG/M metagenome (GOLD analysis project Ga0172379, IMG submission 119756) | Groundwater microbial communities from an aquifer near a municipal landfill in Southern Ontario, Canada - Groundwater well OW334 metaG | ecosystem: Environmental > Aquatic > Deep...
CCCCACCAGCCACACCACTCCCACCAGCCACACCACTCCCACCAGCCACACCACTCCCACCAGCCACACCACTCCCCACCATCCATACCACTCCCCACCATCCATACCACTCCCCACCAGCCACACCACTCCCCACTCACTCTTCCAATAACAACCTCTCTAACTCCGGAAGCCTATACCTTCTCACCGGGTCACTTTCATCCTCTTCCAACAACAACCTCTCTAACTCCGGCATCCACCCCCTCACCAACGCAATCACTCCACTTCGACTCGTCATCCCATTATCCTCCAACACGTCATAAAGTAAAGCATTAGCTAACATATAAACTATACTAGGATTTCCTCTTGCCACTTCCATCTCCTGTCCAAGCATCCACCTAGCCTTTTCAACATATGCTGGCCAGTCAATGTAAGTATAATCACTGACTTGATTTGTCACTTCTAATAGAAATACCTCAAAGGAGTCAGGTTGAGCCTCGATATAGGCTTCTACATAGTCTACAAAGGATGGCGAGTATAATAGTAAAGCTCTAAGATCATTAAGAGCTAGATGGCCGACAACCTCTCCAACCTCGTCGAGTGGTACTCGTAACCCAAACTCTCTTCTCAATAACTCCTGTTGATCTGAGGGGGCTGAGTGGAGTGCTTTCTCCCAATCATAAGAAAGAATAAGATAGAGGAGATCTACGTTGTCAGAGCCTTGACACTGTGATTGACACTGGGCTAATGAGGTGTAGTCACCTCTGAAGTTAGGTTCGCATTGTCCTCTGAGACTACAGGAATAACGTTGTTGCGGTGGTGGTCGACTCATTTAGAATGGTTACATAATAATAGTTATGTAATGGTTACTGATACAGCTCTTCATACTTCTCAGGTGCTAAGACTCTAATCAACTCCGGAAGCCAGGCATAGGTGAGCTCTTGTAGTTGAAGCTGTGAGTCTATAGAATAACTGGTATATAGTAAAGAAGGTAGTAAACTACTTAAGGTGTATGCCAAACTATTTAACCCAATGTTATTGGTGGCAATTTCTCTAGTCAGTAATTGTCTCATCTCATTCTCATATGTCCTCCAGTCAGACTCGGGAACGGCGTCAAGGATCTCACCCACCTCCAGTAAGAACAATTGGAATGAAGTTAGTGACTCTTCAAGGTATTCTGCGAAGACTGGAGAGTAGTGAAGTAACCTACTAATATCCCGATTAGCTAAGAATAAAACTATTCTCTTTGCTTCATCACGACTGACTCGTAGTCCAAACTCTCTCTTGAGAAGTTCCTGCTGATCGGTGATAGTGGCTCTGGAAGCGGTTTCCCAGTCATATGAGAGAATGAGATAGATCAAGTCAACGTTGTCAGAGCCTCGGCACTGTGATTGACATTCTTCAAGTGAGTCGTAGTCGCCATACCAGTCGGTTTCACATTGACCTCGGAGACTACAGGAATAACGTTGTTGCGGTGGTGGTCGACTCATTTAGAATGGTTACATAATAATAGTTATGTTATGTAACGTTCACTGATACAGCTCCTCATACTTTTCAGGTGCTAAGACTCTAAACAACTCTGGAAGCCAGGCATAAGTGTGCTTTTGTAGCTGAAGCCAATCAGTTGATAATCTAGCAGATGTCGTTGAAATTAATATAACAGACAAGTTGTGTGCTAAACTACCTAATCCAAAGTTATTAGGGTCATAGTTGGTAAGGTCTCTTGTTAGTAATCTCCTAGCTTCCTGCTCATACGATTTCCAATCAAGATGAGATAAGGGAACTACTAAGATCTCAGTCGCCTCCAGTAAGAACAGCTCAATCGAAGTTAGCGACTCTTCGAGGTATTCCGCAAAGACCGGTGAGTAGTGAAGTAACCTCCTAATATCACGATTAGCTAAGTATGAAACGACTCTTCGTGTTTCGTCACGAGGGACTTGTAGTCCAAACTCTCGTCTGAGTAGTTCCTGTTGATCGGGTATGGTGGCTTGAAAGGCTTTCTCCCAGTCATACGAGAGGATGAGATAGATCAAGTCTACTGCTTCTGAGCCTTGGCATTGTGATTGACACTCCTCAAGTGAGTCATAGTCGCCAGGCCAGTCGGGATCACATTGGCCTCTGATGGTACAGGAATAGTGTTGCGGTGGTAGAGGTCGACTCATTTAGGAGTGGTTACATAATAATAGTAGTTATGTAATGTTCATTGATAGAGTTCTTCATACTTCTCAGGGGCTAAGACTCGGAACAACTCTGGAAGCCAAGCATAAGTAAGAGTTTGTAGTTGAAGCTGTGAGTTTACAGAATAATATCTTATACTTAACGATGTAGTTAATATAATGGTTAAGTTGTGTGCTAAACTGTCTAATCCAAATCTACTAGGGTCATACTTGTTAAGGTCTCTAGTTATTAACTTCCTAGCTTCCTTCTCATACGATCTCCAGTCAAAGTAAGGAACTTGGGTATAAAAGATCTCACTTGCCTCTAGCAAGAACAGCTCAAACGATGTTAGCGACTCTTCGAGGTACTCAGCAAAGACAGGTGAGTAATGAAGTAAGCTACTAATATCACGATTAGCTAAGAATGAAATGACTCTTCGTGCTTGATCACGAGGGACTCGTAGTCCAAACTCCCTCTTGAGTAGTTCCTGTTGATCGGGTATGGAGGCTTGGGTGGCTTTATCCCAGTCATATGAAAGAATGAGATAGATTAAGTCTACTGCTTCTGAGCCTTGGCACTGTGACTGACATTGTTCTAGTGAGTCATAGTCGCCAGGCCAGTCGGGATCACATTGGCCTCTGATGGTACAGGAATAGTGTTGCGGTGGTAGAGGTCGACTCATTTAGGGTACATAACTTTATTATGTAATGTAACGTTCATTGATACAGCTCTTCATACTGCTCTGGGGCTAAGACTCGGAACAACTCTGGAAGCCACACAGTGATAAGGTCTTCAAGATTAAACCGCATCATCACATCCCATCTCACCTCAGTTAACACGTTATAAATTAACCGACTTTCTAACCTTGATATTAAGTGATCAACACTGAGACGGGCACCGTTAAGCACTTTACCTATCTCATATCTGGCACCCTCATCATAGTCCACCCAGTCAAGAGGATAATCTGCTGGTAGTATCTCTGATACTAACAATAGAAAAGTGTCAAAGGGAGTAATGGTTGCGTTGACATAGTCAACAAACACTTGTGACTCCTTTAGTAATGCTCTAATATCATGTTTGGCGAGGCTACTTACTATTCTAATAGTCTCATCCCGAGAGACATGGACTCCAAACTCCCGCTTAAGGAGTTCCTGTTGATCGGTGATAGTGGCTCTTGAAGCTGTCCCCCAGTCATATGAAAGAATGAGATAAGTGAGATCTACGTTGTCTGAGCCCTGACACTGGGATTGGCACTCCTCAAGAGAGGTGTAGTCGCCATTAATATCTTCTTCACATTGACCTCTCAAGGTACAGCCATATCGTTGTTGTGATGGGGGTCGACTCATTTACGAGAGGAAATATACTTATCTTATCGAGAATAACGTGTCGATGTGGAACCTCAAACTCTCGCTCCCAGTCACACTCCATTCTACTCCCCGATCTTGTACCTCCACATACACATAACCCTCTTCATCTCGCTTCGTTACTCCTAGCATCTTACTATAGCCATTAACATCAGAGAAGATATCCACTGTACATCTCTGACCATCAATCTTCAAGTCTAACTCCTTACCAGTCAGGTAGATCCGGATGGGAATCGTCTCTTGGATCGGTAGTAAGATTGTATCACACTTGATTCTGATGTTGTTAAATGAATAAGATATAACTGTGCGATTCTCGGTAGAGTCAAGCGAAAGGTCAGCACCAGAGAAGATTGGTTCATAGACAAAGGGAGTTACTACGTCATCCCTAAGCGGTGAGAGAGCAGAGATACGTGCCGATCTTAGAGGTGAAGGAGCCTTATCCTTGATCACCTCTTTGATGGCGATTGCGATGGCGGAGGGAACTGAGATAGAGGTGGGTGTATAGTCAATGTCTGAGATAGGAACTGAGAGGTCAGGGATGACGTAGGTAGGAGGTTGATGAGTGGTTGAGAGGGAGACTCTTGGGCGAAGCATTGAGGTAGATGCGTATGTCTTTATCTAAAGTTTCACTATTCTCATGACGATATAAGGCGACCGACGTCTTCTCCCTCAAACTTGATTCTGTCTCATTTTCTTCTCATCTCTTCTCTCAAACAACCTCATGACCATCAAGGCTCTCTCCGCCTTTCTCAAGAAGTTCGCTCGCTATGCCCGTCGTAAAGTCCCCACCGCCTTCTTCGCTAACCGCAAGATCGCCATTGACGGTCATCTCCTCGCCCATTGCTACATGTCTACCGCTCTGTCAGGTGAGGCCAAGAAGCTTCTTCACTCTAAGGACTTTGAGATTAACCAGTCAGACCTTATGGAACGGTGGTTGGCTCGTTGGATTTCCACTATTACCATGATGATGGAAGCCAAGATGAAGCCCGTCGTTGTCTTTGATGGTAAAGATGTCCCCATTGAAAAGACGGAGACTCGAGCCAGACGCCACGCAGGTAAGCTCAGCACTCGAGACGAGATTAAGCTCTTACTCGCCAAGATCAAAGAAGAGGAGCTTGAGGCGGATATGGGGTCTCGTGAGAGGTTAGTGAAGCTGATCGCTCGCAACATCATTGTCACCGAGCATCACTTTAGTAAGCTGAGATCTCTGCTGGAGGCTATTGGGATTCCTGTCTTGATCGCTGAAGGTGAAGGCGAGGCTCTCTGTGCTACCTTAGTCAAAGAGAAGAAGTGTTATGCTATTCTGACACAAGACTCTGATGCTGGTCCATATCTAGCACCCTTCGTGATTAATAGCATTGAGAATCCCACCTATGACAGTATGGGAAAACGCTATCAGTCCTGTGAAGTGATCTACTATAGTCAGGTGATTACTAAGTTAGAGTTGACAGATACACAGTTCATTGACTTCTGTATTATGTGTGGGACGGACTACAATGACAACATTCCTAATTTTGGCCCAAGTAAGTGCTATAAGCTGATTAAGGAGTTTGGCTGTATTGAGAAGATACCGGTGGCTAAGTATAACCCTGAACCTCTTAACTATGTCAGAGTTAGAGAGATCTTTAACGAGGTGTATAAGATCGGCACGGGTGAGTTGGAGGCACCGGTGGTGGATGCTGGAGACTTGATGAAGTTGTTAGGAGGGTATGGGTTGATGAGGAATGCGGGGAGGTTGATGGCGGTGTTGAGGTGTGGGGATGTGGCGGAGGTGAATAAGGCGTTGGCTTGCGGAGGCGGAGGCGGAGGCGGAGGCGGGGGCGGAGGCGGTGGGTTCTATGGCGAGGTGGCTCAGATTGAGATGGATCCGGGTGATTTGTTGTAAAGGGAATGTATTAACTCTACACTTGTAGAGTTGTTTAAAGAGGAGGATCCCATTTGAAGAGCCAAGACGTGATAAATCGGATCATACCCCTCCAAGTTACAGGTATGTTGTATGGATAAACCCGACTGTTCCCATCCAGTCCATCAGCCAAATATACCCTCCGGGAGGCTGTATTTGGCTGATGGTAAGTGCTATCTGGATTAACGATTATGATCAATGGATGATGGTCGCCCTTACCGACAGGAGTAGCTTGATCGAAACTCTGGAATGAGATTGGGTGATCGATATACATGTCAATAGTGGGAGGTGATCTATCCATCCAGATGTCGGTATAGACATGCCAAATACCTCTGTCGCCGGTGGGGAATGTTTTGACAGTCTTAGAGATATAGTGGAAGTGGAAGAGTTCATCATTATAGGTATGGTATCTTAGGGTTTGGGGAATGAGGGATGCGAGTGAAGTGTTAAGAATGTAGGGCGTGAGAAATTGGATCATTGAGAGAGGTGTGATAATGGAGAGTAGAGTCGAGAAAGTATCACTTTTGAACTAAACATACTCTACAACTGTAGAGTATCAAGTGTAATGACGAAGCAAGATTAAAGAGGTTCTGTTCTTCTGAACCAAGATCGGATCTTACTCCACCAAGTTGTGTCGGGTATGATGAAAAGATTAGACTGACTCTTATCAATCAAATATACCCGCCTTTCCGATGTAGGATGATCATAGCTTTTATCTTGATTAACGATTATGATACAAGGATGATAGTCGCCTTTAGCGACAGGAGTAGCACTATATTGGCCTAAGTTCTGGTGATATAGGTTGATAGTAGGTGGAGATCTAACCATCCAGATGTCGGTATAGACAATCCAAATACTCCCATCTCCATAAGGGAGAGTTCTGACAGTCTTGGATACGTAGTGAAAGGTAAAATGGTCGTCTTTATAGGTGTGGTATCTTAGGGTTTGGGGGATGATGGATGCGAGGGAAGTGTTGAGAGTGTAGGGAGTGAGGAACTGAATCATTGATAGAAGGTGGGTGAATGGGAGGGGAATCGAGAAAGTATCACTTTCGAACTCCGCCGAAACCCTCAACACTACTCTACAATCGTAGAGTATCAAGAATAATGAAGTGAGATTAGCGAGAATTACTTCTGAAGAATCTAGCCATACCAGATCTAATCTTACCCCACCAAGATGTAGCAGGTATATTGAAAGTAAGAACTTGGCTTCCCCCTTCCATACCATCGGCTAAATATACCCTCCTTGATGATATAGGCTGGTTATAACAACTATCTTGGTTAACAATAATGATAAAAGGATGATAGTCGCCTTTAGTGATAGGCGTAGGTTGATTGCTACTTTGGAGGAACCTTCGGTAATCCATATACAGGTTGATGGTAGGTGGAGATTTAACCATCCAAATATCGTTATAGACATAATAAAGACACTTTTCTACATGAGCCAGTGTTTTAGAGACGTAGTAAAAATGAAAAAGGCAGTCCTTGTAGGTGTGGTATCTTAGGGTTTGGGGGACAAGGGATGAGAGGGAAGCGTTGAGGGTGTAGGGAGTGAGAAATTGGAGCATTGAGAGAGGTGTGATAGTGGGTAGCGGAGTCGAGAGAATATCACTTTTAAAGTGTGGTGAGCTACTTGTGAGCTGTTTACATACTAACCCCTTCAAAGCTGAAAAACTCGCATTTTATGAGCTTACATACCCTACGACTGTAGGGTAATGATGACAGTGATGAGGTCGAAGTTCAACCCTTTTTCGTGTAAGAATGACCCTATGAAGGTGAGATGAAAGATGGTGTTTGAGATGAGCTGAGGGATAACTACTTGTATAGAAGCGTCATAATGGGGATAACCTTTGTTTGGTGGGTATAAAGAATAAATTAATGCTATCCTTAATAAAGGAATGGATTTGTCTGTCACTCCACTGATTAATATACCCAGAGGTGGTGGTTGTACTGTGATTAACTACGTGAAGGTGGTAGAAGAGGATGAAGTAGTGAATGAAGTAGTAGTGAAGGATGAAGAAGTAGTAGTGAAGGATGAAGAAGTAGTAGTGAAGGATGAAGAAGTAGTAGTGAAGGATGGCGAAGTAGTAGTGAAGGATGGCGAAGTAGTAGTGAAGGATGGCGAAGTAGTAGTGAAGGATGGCGAAGTAGTAGTGAAGGATGGCGAAGCGAAGACACCTGAACTATCTCTTTCACCCCTCTATCTCCAAAGTGTCATTACTACACTAGCAACCACTCACCAGCACCTAATCCAAACAACCGATCGATCTAGCCTACAACAACTACTCTCAACTGTGAAAAAGGCTATAATAGAACCAGATCCCATAATAGCGGAGAGACTACAAAGGGATACTTTTACTGAGGTATGCGGTCGATTGAGAATTGCCAAGTATCTTGTTGATGTAGTGTTTAAGGAGTCGAAAGCGAGTTATAAGAGGAAGTGGTGGAGTTGTTTTTCGTGTTGATAGGTTAGAGATGTAGTGTAAATGATAGACTTCTTATGGTGCTATCGTCTTCTAATGGGAGTGAGCTGGAGATAATGGTGGTGGTGACAAAGGAGAGGTGAGTGTAATTGTGTATGCGTTTAAGATTACTGGTGAGCTGTTTACATACTAACCCCTTCAAAGCTGAAAAACGAGCATTTTATGAGCTTACATACCCTACAGTTGTAGGGTAATGATGATTGAGATGACGGTCTTTTCTGACCCTTTTCGGATGAGAATGATCCTGTGAAGGTGAGATGAAAGGTGGTATTTGAGATGAGGTGATGGATGATAGGTGTAAATCTTTCTTTAGTGAGAATGAGGGCAATGATATGTATGCCTTACTCTACTTGAAAACTGTAGTCTGGTTTCAAGACGTGATTTGATTTTGTCCGACTCCATCATCGGATCGTTACAAGATGGATCATAGCTCTCTTACATGCCCTCAACTGGTGGCCTTATGTAAGGAAGGTAATATCAAGGGTTATAGTGGAAAGAAGAAGGCCGAGTTGCTAGAAATGCTCGGTAGTACACCGCCACTAAATAGCGTCGTTGGAGCCTCCTCAAGTAGTTCGTCCGGTGTCACAGTTCCGCTAGTAGACGTGCCAGCAGACGCTATTACCTTCATCGAAGTATGTGCGGGTGCTGGAGGCTTGAGTAGTGGCTTGATGAAGGCTGGTCTCACACCTGTACTTCTGAACGAGATAGATAAGGATTGCTGTAACACTCTACGGAAGAATCATCCGGGAGTTCCTGTGAAGTGCTGTTCTATGCTGGATCTCAATCTTGATGCTTGGATCGGTAAATTATCGTTATTAATTGGGGGTGTTCCGTGTCAAGCCTATAGCCAAGCCGGTAATCGTAGAGGATTTGATGATCCCCGGGGGAACCTCATTCTTGAGTTTGCCAAACTAGTCCACAAGCTAAGACCTCGTATGTTCATGATCGAGAACGTTAAAGGTCTCCTATCCCACGACAAAGGTCAAACCCTAGCCGAAGTTATCTCCCGACTAAGTGCTGATGACTTGTACACAATCGAGTACAAGGTTCTTAACGCTTCTTTCTTTAATGTAGCTCAAAAGAGAGAACGAGTCTTCATCGTAGGCGTTCTGAAGTCAGAGAATAAGACCTTCCATTACCCCGAGCCAGAAGCTGAAGTCAAAGTCCTCCGTGATGTACTGACCGACGTCCCGGTATCCGCAGGTGCCTCATACCCCGAGTCCAAGATTGAGCTGTTTTCCCTTATTCCTCAAGGAGGATGTTGGGTTAATCTTCCTCCAGACCTTCAGAAAGCTTATCTGGGTAAGAGCTTTGAATCGGGAGGTGGCAAGAGAGGTATTCTTCACCGAGGATCGCTAGATAAACCCTCGCTGACTATTCTCTGTTCCCCTTCACAGAAACAGACTGAGCGGTGTCATCCTACTGAGAATCGTCCCTATACGACTCGAGAGTCAGCGAGAATCCAGTCGTTTCCAGATGATTACGAGTTCACCGGTAGCATGTCATCTCAGTACAAGCAGATCGGTAATTCCGTTCCGGTGGAACTAGCGAGGAGAATGGGGATGTCGATTATGGATTGTCTGAGGGGCTAATAATAACTACTCTAATGAGTAGTTAATGATACAGTGTCTCCTTATTGAAGTCCATAGGCATCAAAGAGATCACTGTGACTCTCAAAGAGTCCAATAGCTGTCTGTCTTACCTCGCTCCATTCCTCTCCAAAATAGTAAAGGAAGAGCTCGTCGCCTGTAATTTTGAGAAGGGTGATTCCATCTTCATCGGGTTCCCGAAGTACCTGGTTCACCGGGCGTTCATTAGTGCCAAGATTTATGTAGCCAAACACTCCAATACTCACTCCATTCTTCTTACAGGCGGTAATGATACCATCATAGGTCGTCTCAAGATCTCCCTTCTTGACTGTATTGTGACGGTTCTTCAACTCCATAACGCTATCACCACGGCGAATGATGTCACAACACTTGCCACTACCTTGGTGGCAGTTTGGAGCACATGAGAACATGACTTGCCAGAAAGAACCAGCAAACATTTGGAACGTTTTAGCTACTGCCCAAAAAGCCACTGGATTTCGATGGATAAGAGAGTTGAGTAAGATATCTTCATACTCCTGCTTCTTTCTGGTGGTTGCCTTGATCTTCTTAGCGATTTCACGGTTACCAGCCTTTATGATACGTGAGATGAGATCGGTGGTTGGAATGACTGAAGGTGATGATGACTGAGCTGACGATGATGACTGAGCTGACGATGATGATGATGATGACGATGACGCTGAAGAAGACACCGCCGGAGACTGTGGCTTATGACTCGCCCATCGACGACAGAATCCATCTTTCTCTTTAGAAGGACGTGAGCAAACACCCCCCGCTTTTGTTACGACGTGGCATTTACTCATTGTCGAAAAGAGAGTTAATCTTTTTGGTATGAGAACCTCGATACATAAGAATGTACTTCAAAGAGTCTTCATAATATACATTAACTATTGACCATGGAGTTCCCTACCGAGATATGAGACCATCCTCCCATTTGAAAGTTTCATCCCTTCAGAAACGAACACAATCACACCTCTCTCGTCATGGCTACCTCTCTCCCAGACATCATCTTCACTCGTATCGATGGTGGGTGGTCTTTCGAGATTGTAAAGGACTATATTGACTACACAGGCACGTACATGCCATCAGAAGCTGATAAAGCGGGTTGGCTTTATCAGTTTCTGACGGCGAAGCCTAAAATACTTGAGTTAGCCATCACTAATCGCAACTATACTTTGACCCAAGTCGATGAGAGCTACCTTTTGACGGTAAATCTCATTAGTGTATTTGAGAGTATCCTTGTTACTCTCAAGCCGGTGAGTCAACCTGAGGGGTTTGAGATGAGACGACTGATGAGTCGTGTGGAGCGTCTTGAGGCTAGGTTGGCTGAGCTTGAGATCAGGACGGATAGTGATTTGGGCGACACGGGTGAAAGGTGGAGATAGATAACGTATCCTCTCGATGACGAGATATGTGAGAGTGTCTCATACACCTCAGTACTACATACTCTACATCTGTAGAGTAAATACACACTACTGGTGTTACAAAGGAGAAGTTGACGTCAATCTTGGTAGAAGCAAAACGAGTCCACGCTACTTAAGATTAGGTCTTTGAAGTGATTAGCTACGAGAAAGGGTGTTTGTTATCATAACATTACTCTATCTAACATAGAGTAACTTACACTAATCTTACAACATAGACGTTTGGTCGATGGATACTCACACCAAGTTTCTTACACTGAAACCGATGAGTGATACTATCTTGAAAGGGAGATACCCAATGATATCTTTCTACTACGTACTTCGTCCGGCATCGCATTAGCATAAGTAGTAAGCGATAACCATGATCGTAGTATCCATTCACTACTAAACAGTATCGACCATCCTTGTCAATGAAAGGGTCGCAACCTTTCTTACAAATATACCCAAATGGTTCCACATTGAGGCAGAGATGTACCAGATAGTCGCCTTTCTCTTTCAGATGAACCGTATCAGCGTGTTTTAACCACTGTACCACACTTATTTCTCGATCTGCTCTCAAAGCTTCAAGTGTAATTATGGGATCTTCTGAAGGGGATGATCTCTTGAACGGGTTAAGATATCCATCTCCGTCAACAGGAAAGACTGTTGGATCTACCTCGTGAGACCAGTAATCAGTCATCGTTCGTAACCGCTTCTCGCCAGTTTCTAGATTATACTGATACCCATCAGCTACTGGTATCACTTTAAACTCTTGATCCATCTTCTTAATTAGCACATCATTACGAAGATTAACACAAACATACTTTAGTCCAGACCAAGCCGTACCCAAGCCCTCGCCTCGAGACGTAGCTATTTGGTTATAGCGTGTTTCTAAACGATTCAGAAGCTTGGTTCGTTCCTTTGAAACTGGTAGTGCTTCGTATTCCACTCGTTTCTGGGTCAGAATCGGGCTTACTACCTGAAAGATGATAACCTTCACTGCTTGCTTAGTGATACTTTCCCAAAGCAAGGTATTCGGGTTCCAATAGTAGCCGGTTTTGTCTTTACTACTTATGATGAGACGAGATTGAAGGCTTTCAATACACAGATTTATCAATGCGTGATCATTGTATTGATCCAGTTCTTTCTCCATTTTAGGAGACTAGGCGTAACTCTTAGCTTCCATTTTCAGTTTCGTCAAACTTATCAAGCATAGAAACGTGGGATATTATCTCCAGAAGTAGTAAGGTACTGACGATAAGACGGATCTGAGTCGGTTGATAAGTAATTACTCTACGTGTTTGTAGAGTAACTTACATCCCACGAGGATGTTGCTTACAATAAGCCTGTATCTGTTTCCAGATAGTAGGTGTCATCCCGCCAGCATCGTCACAATACATTAGTACTGTACCCACCACAAAGCCTGGTTCGACGTATTGACCCTTAATAGCCCTGATAATCTTCAGAGCTACTCGGTTTGGCTTATCAGTTGAACTTCTTAAATCTTTGCTAGTCAACGACAGTGAGAAATCGGAGACTCCAAGATTCATACTTTTGGTAGTATCCAACGCAATGCCACTACGGCACTGTCCGTCAAAGAATCGTTCCTTAACTTCTGCTGACGTCGCAGTACATAGGAATGGTGGAGCATCAGACGGAATTACGATCACGTTTTGCTTATCTGAGTACGGTACTTCTTCTGACCCACTGTCCTGAGTAGCTTCGTCATGTGACGAATCGTAACGAGATACTTCAGTAGGTAGGAAAGTTAGGGTATTCGGGTAGCTTAGGAGAATATTGGAACCACAATCCTGACACTCTTGTTGTACAAATACCTTATCCGACTTAGTAGGTACCGTCAAAGTCCAGGTATTCTTCTTCTTACATCCTCCAGAAGAGCAGGTTGCTGAGATTTGATGAACCAAACTAGATCCCTTAGCGTGTACTTTAATCGTAAGGGTGTCACTCTCCATTTATTAGGAGAGAAGTAAAATCCTTAACTTTCATTTTCAGTTCTGAACTATCCTTATTCTATAAGATGAGAAGTGATGGTGGAACTCTGGAGCTTCTCTTGATAGGAATGTACGAATATGAGTTTGAACGCATCATCGCATTCATAGATCCACCTCTTTCTCTTTTCATCATACCGTCTTCGGAACCGTGACCGTGACTGGTTTGGCTGACTTCACAGTAGATTTGCGTGATGGCTTACTCACTCGCTATAGTAGTTGAAAAGGGGTAGTGTGAGTCAGATGGAGTAGGAGAAGCAGTGCTACCAGCGGATACCCATTCTGACTGGCACTAGATTTCTCCAGCGATACAGGCATCAATCTCCCACCGATTAGGACAATGGATCTTCTTTACTCGCTAGAGACAATCTCTCTACTCACTTGATGATTAAATTAAAAATGACCCGTTCATAGTCCTTGATGACAAGAGGGTTACCGCTCTGGTCAGTTAATCTCACTGTAATGCTTGTATAAACTTTCGGATCGATATTGTAAAAAGCCGGTGGCGGGCTAAAGCTAATCAGTGCCCCGGACTGTACGTTCGGTATAAAACTGCTAATACAAGACGAGTTCATAGTAAAACGACTGTCGTTCACCCAGTCGCAGAGTACATTGACATGTGTGATAGGGGACTTTATAGGAATAAGTGTAGAATTATAGTTCATTGGAATATCAGAGGGAGTAGGAGGATAAGTTGCTGGCCTATAGCCGAGGAGTTTATACCAGTTAGTGGAGGGAGAGACGACTAACTGTGGAGTAGCTGTGCTCACTGGAAATGTCATACCACCTGGGTTACTATAGCCGACAGGAAGAGAAGTTGGAACCGGTGTTAAGGTTAGAGTATATCCGTATAGAATAGGGTTTACTGTGAAGTTTAGGTAGTAGACCTCGCTTGAAGTAGAGTCCAAGAGGTAGTGGCCGTGACCTTTCATGGTGAACTGAATATAGCCGTTAATATCTGACCCAGTGTAGATGCCCTCAGGGAAGACTACGTTATACGTCTGGCCATCTCCAGGCCAGACGTAACTTGCCCCTTGTAAATTGTTGAAAGTGGTAGTTAGGTTATTCCAGCTATAGTATATGGAAAGTGACTCGAGTGCTATCTGCTCATTAGTGCTACTGTAGGGTTGCGGGAATGTATATTCGAAGCTTGTTCGTTGCGGGGAGAATTGTAGCTGTGAGCCGGTTGTAATGGAGATTCTAGAATGATGCGAAACTATCTGAGACATTATCTTTTAGTAAAGGAGAACGATATATTTTCTTCATGTGTATGAAGAAATGAGATTACTAGAATAGTTCTTTCTCTTATCCTCAAGGTCGTTGTCGTTGGCTTTCGCAAAGGAGTAGTGCTTGAGACCGTCAACCCTGTGTCAAAGAGAGCTTTGATAGATGACTATTCTCTGACCCACTCTTACATCACTTCTCTTAATGACCTTCAAAATGGAGGTCATAATTAATTTGAAAGTTTCGATCCTCTGAAAAGAGGAGATCACCTTCCCTCTCACTCCCTCATCTTCAACCTTCTCTTTCATTACATCTCTTTCCACTCTCTCATCAAACCCCATTCACCATGGCCAACTCTTCCCCCAACTCTCTCCTCACCCGCATCGAAGGTGGCTGGTCTCTCGCTATTACTCGCAACTGGACAGACTACGTAGGTAAATACCACCCTGAGGATGAGACCGGATTCCTGAGCCAACTCCTCACGGCCAAGCCACAGATCTTTGAGACCGCCATCGCACATGGGGACTACAAGCTGACACCTGTCGGTGAGACTTATGCCTTGGTGGTGGAACTCAAGAGCGTGTTTGAGACCATCACTATCATTCTCAAATCAGTGGGACAGCCTGAGGGATTGGAAGTCAAGCAGTTGAAGAGCCGGGTGATGGAGCTTGAGAGTAAAGTGGAGGATCTTGAGAGCGAGATGGAGGCGTTGAAGGAGGTGGGAGAGACGGTGGGTGAGCGTTATGTCCCGACTCCTACTGTCAAGGATGAGGAGCTGATGAGATATGCGATGGCGTTCCATGATCCTTTCATTACATTTGTCAAGGGGCAGTTAAACACAACGGCTGTGGAGGCGTTTGAGAAGTGGAAGAAGACTTGCGAGAAGACGCTGTGGCAGTTGACTACGGAGTATTTGGCGAGAGTGAGGTCGTTGAGTATGAAGGTGCTGGTGTTGGATGTGAATGGTGAGATTTTTAATTATACACATGGCTCACCCATCCCGAACGCTGTCATCAATTCATATCAAAAGGGTCTGTACGCTAATGGATGTTGGAATGTGTCTCCAATTAAGTACGACGCCATTACTGAAGACATGAGCCTGATCGGTCCTTATTCATCCACATATGGAGCCCATAATACTGGTAACGCCATAACTTCCCCAATAACCATCACCTTCTGGCTCCAAGTTATCCCTCTCACACTCCTCACCTCAGCTGAGAAGCTCAAACACAACCTATCCTAAACAGAGATACGGCATTACTACTCTACATCTGTAGAGTAAATATACACCTTTCATCTTCGTAAAGGTCTTTACTGGTAATTACAAAGAAAAAGTCTCCGTCAATCACCCATCTCAAAACTCTCCCATACTAACCCCCTTCAAACTCGAAAATCTCGCATTTTCTAACTAATTATACCCTACAACTGTAGGGTATCAATCATAACGATATCATCCTTTTCTGCCCCTTTTTCAACCGAGTTTGACCCTAGTAAGGTGATATGAAATGTGATGTTTGAGATGGACTGTGTTTGATACGCTTAAATCTCTCTTTCATGAGAATAATATGAGTGTATGGGTGGTATTTATAGTATGTAAGTGGAAAGGTGGGCATGTGTATTCTCTTGTGAACTGTGTCATGATTCTAGGAGGTGATTTGATTTTGTACTACTCCATCGTGAAAACCTCAGATTCTCATAAGATGTCGCTCAATACTCTCACTTGCTCTCAGCTGATTTCATTGTGTAAAGACCGTAAGCTTAAGGGGTATAGTGGAAAGAGGAAGGATGAGCTTTTGGAGATGCTTAATGGTGGATCTTCCAGCAGTAGCGTCGCAGTCAGTAGCTCATCCACTAACTTAGCAGTCAGTAGCTCATCCGTCGACCCAGTTGTCGACGAGCCTCTCGAATGCGACGAGAACGGTATCCCTCTACATATTGAAGCCATACCAGAGAAGAAGCTTAGGGTAAAAAATACCTACTATATGCGAGCCGATCAAGTAGTATGGTGGAATGGTAAACAGATCAAGTGCGAACATAAACTTGACCGGTGTCGTTGTAAAAAATGTATCCAAAAACACCCGGAACTTAAGGGTAGCAACATATGCCAAGAACCTGAATGTACTGTATGGTCGATTTATGGATATGTAGGTGGAAAGGCCACCTATTGCTTCACTCACAAGAAAAAAGACATGCTAGATATTGTAAACGCTAGATGTCTAGAAGCTTCGTGTAGCAAGCGTTCAGTTTTTGGAGTTGACAATGGTCAGCCTACTCATTGTGCTACTCATCGAAAAGATGGTATGGTAGATGTTATCAGTGCTCGCTGTATTGAACCCAGTTGTAATATCCGTCCCTCGTTTAATAACGAGGGTGGTCGTAGTCTATACTGTAACTTACATAAGAAGGAGGGTATGATAAACGTCGTTGATCGTCGTTGCCTGTATCCCGGTTGTAAAATTATTTCATCATTCGGAGAAGTTGGAGGTCTTCGTACCCACTGTGCCTCCCATAAAACCTCGGAAATGGTCGACCTTAAACATAAACATTGTCTTTACGAGGGTTGTTGTATAACTCCCTCATTTGGCTACGCCGGAAAACAGCCCGAACGATGTGCTTGCCATAAATTAAAAGGAATGCTTGATGTTGTAAATAGGAAATGTATTTCTCCTGATTGTGGGACTTGTGCCTTGTTCGGAGTACCAGGAGATCACTGTACACATTGTGCCATACATAGGGAATGTGGTGATATAAGCTATCCTCGTTCCTTCTGTGCGTTTGATGATTGTGACAAACCTGCCACTTATGGATTAAATTATCCCCGTCACTGTCAAGCTCATAAACTTCACAATGATATGGATCTGGTCTATCGCAACTGTAGTAATTGTACCCGCCCTAATATCTTAAATAGCGACGGACAGTGCTGTTACTGCGACCCTAACCATTTACGACCTAGGTTCCTAGCTCGGCAACGAGAGACCAAGGAGGCTTTTGATATGGCTGAGATTGAGTATATCTACGATCGCCCTATAGATAGTAAGTTTTGCCCTTTCAGACCGGATTTCCTTCACTCAACCTCGCAAGGTTTGATTACCGAAACAGACGAACATCAGCATAAGCGTTGTTTCGAGCCCGACGAAATTACTCGTATGCTTGAAATTACCAGATTCCTAGGTAAACCTACTTTGTTTATTCGGTTTAACCCTGATCGGTATAAACCGCTAACTGATGAGCCATGGACGATTAAAAGACGTCTTGATGTATTAGTACAGGTGGTAAAGCATTGGCATATCACACCGTTCCCCACTGGAAGTCAGACCTTTGTAATCTATATGTTCTATGACCGTGAGGACTATACTAAGTGGTACAACCCATCACCGGTTGACTAATTCTTCAGCGTTCGCTGAAGAATTAATTTAGCTACTCTACTACCGATTGTCTCTCAGTTAGTGGGTACTATACTATAGTATAGTATAGTATAGTATAGTACTTCGTCTGATTCCAAGTTACTCCGCTCACGCCCCTCACATCAGCCGAGAAGCTCAAACACAACCTATCCTAAACAGATCCACGTTCATTCATTACTACTCTACATCTGTAGAGTAAATACACACTACTTGTTCATTGGATACCACTCTCTCATCTGTCATAAAGACTTGACCCTATGTTTATGGTAGTTATAAAGGAGAAGTTGACCTCAATCATCCATCTTAAAACTCTCCCATACTAACCCCTTCAAACCCGAAAATCTCGCATTTTCTAACTAATTATACCCTACAACTGTAGGGTATCAATCATAACGATAACCGCCTTTTCTGTCCATTTTTCAACCGAGTTTAACCCTAATAAGGTGAGATGAGAGGAAGGTTTGATAGATACCTATTCTTTGAACCTCTCTTATGTGTCTTAATTACTTTCAAGATATAAGGTATAATAAATGTGAAAGGTTCGAGTTTCATGAGAGGGAGATCACCTTCTTCTCAGACTTTCATCATGTCTCACTCTCAAGACGTCATCATGTACCAAGGTGAATGTGGTAGTCAGTTCAAATATACTCATGACCGGATTGACTACCACGGTTCATTCTCACCCGAGAACGAGACCGGCTTTTTGGGACTTCTCTTGACCTCAAAACCGCAACTCCTCGAGATGGCTATCACTAACAAAGACTACAAACTAACGACCGTGGGTGAAGATGTTATGATGAGTTTGGAGCTTAAGAGTGTCTTTGAGACGATTACTATTAGACTGAAGCGAGATAATGAGGTGATACAGTTGAAAGGAAGAGTGTGTGAGCTGGAGAAGGAGGTGGGAGAGCTTACTGAAAAGATGAAGGTGAAAGGTGATGATATGAAGGAGAGAGTTGAGATGGTTGAGTCGCTTGCGAGGAAGATGGTCGAATCGCTTGTAGGAGAAATGGTTGAGGCACTTAAGGGAGATGTGAAGCAGTTAAAGGGAAAGACTAGAGAGATGTTTGGATTGCTTGTGAGGGAGAGGGAGGATAGAGAGGGGAGCGTGAGAGAGCTTGAGAAGGAAATGAGAGAGCTTACTAAAACGGTGATGGGTGGGGGAATGAAGGTTGAGAGTGAGGAGATGAAGTATTATAAGATGCTTGGGGAGGAGTTGCGGGAGAAGTTGGTGTCAACCGCCCATCGTAAAATCATCCCATACTGATTGCTACCAACTCGAAACTCTTACATTTTCTAACTAAACATACTCTACAGTTGTAGAGTAATGTCATCATCCTTTCCAGAGGAGAACGACCATAGTGCGATGAGATGACTATCCTTTTATCAGCTCTTATGGATAAGTGTCCTAACTACCTTCAAGATGTAAGGTCTAATAAATGTGAAATGTTCGAGTTTCATGTGAGGGAGATCACTTCATCTCAGACTCGCATCATGTCCGACTCTCATGCTCAAGACGTTATCATGTACCAAGGAGAAGATGGAAGTAGCTGGATGTTCAAACATACACATGACTGGATTGACTACCACGGCTCGATCTCGCCAAAAGATGAAACCGGCTTTCTAGGAACGCTCTTAACCTCTAAACCACAGCTCTTCGAGATTGCTATCACAAACAAAGACTACAAGTTGACTGTGGTGGGTGAGGATGTTATGATGGCAGTGGAGATCAAGAGCGTCTTTGAGACTGTTACTATTAGGTTGAAGAGAGATGAGATGACTACGGATGTGGAGGTGAGACAGTTGAAGGGGCGGGTGGGCGAGCTGGAGAAGGAACAAAGTGTGCTTACTGAAAAGCTGAAGGTTGAGATGAAAGAGATAGCTACGAAGATTGTGCCACATGTGGGGAGGCTTGTGGGAAAGATAATTGAGTCACTTGTGGGAAAGATGGTTGAGTCGCTTGAGGAAGATATGAAACAGTTGAAGGGGAATGTGAGAGAGGTGTTTGGGTTGCTTGTGAGAGAGCGGGAGGAAAGAGAAGGGCGGGTGAGAGAGCTTGAGAAGGAGATGGGAGTGCTTACTAAAAAGGTGGAAAGCAATGAGATGGTGAGGGAGAGGGAGGAACGAGAGGGGAGGGTGAGGGAGCTTGAGAAGGAGATGACTGAGGTAATGGAACGAGTGAGGGAACGGGATGTACGCACGAGAACGCTTGAGAAGGAGATGGCTGGATTGCGTATTAACCAGAAGATGGGGGATCAACTGGCAATTGAACGGTGGATTGTATCAGGTGATACCCAGAGGAGGAATGAGAGAGAGTTGAAAGAGTTGAAGGGAGGTGATACCCAGAGGAGGAATGAGAAGTATCGCTCACTTCAGCTGAACTCATCCTAAACAGATACACAGCATTACTGCTTTCTAAGTACTCTACATCCGTAGAGTAAATACACACTGCTTACTTCTTGGATACCACTCTCCAACTGTATTTGACCCTATGATATTGGTAGTTACAAATGAGAAGTTGACACCAATCATCCATCTTAAAATCATTCCATACTAACCCCTTCAAACTCGAAAAACTCGCATTTTCTAACTAAACATACCCTACAACTGTAGGGTATCAAGAGTAATATCGTCATCCATTTCATACCCTTTTTCAGATGAGAACGACCCTAGTAAGCTGAGATGAGAGGACGCTTTGATAGATGACTATTCTTTGAACCGTTCTTATGGATATGTGTCTTAACTACCTTCAAGTTGAAAGGTAAAATAAATGTGAAAGTTTAGAGTTTCATCAGAAGGAGATCATCTTCTCTCATCATGTCTCATCATGTCTCGCACCCTCAAAACATCATCATACGACAAGATGAAGGTGAAAGTGGGTGGAGTTTCAAACACACCTATGACTGGACTGACTACCATGGTTCTCTCTCACCTGAAAACGAGACTGGCTTTCTAGGACATCTCCTGTCCTCTAAGCCCCAACTCTTTGACATGGCTATTGCTAACACAGATTATAAGCTGACTATGGTAGGTGAGGATGTGATGATGGTGGTCGAGCTTAAGAGTGTCTTTGAAACGGTTACTATTAGGTTGAAGAGAGATGAGAAGACTGAGAATGAAGAGACGAGGCGGTTGAATGGGAGGGTGGGAGAGCTTGAGAAGGAGCTGGGAGTGCTTACTGAAAAGATGAAGGTGGAGAGTGAGGAGATGAAGTCGGAGATTGTTTCGCTTAAGTGGGAGTTGAGAGAGTTGAGACTTGGCTGTGAGAAGGTGGGGGAGTGTTATGTCCCGACTCCTACTGTCAAGGATGAGGAACTGGCACGATATGCGATGGCGTTTCACCCTCCTATTGCTACTTTTGTAAAGCAACAGTCGAATACCACTGAGGTAGAGGCTTTTGTGAGGTGGAAGAATGCGGATTGGAGCAGGAGTACGTGTGATATGTTTAAGTCCTGGATGGAGCTTTACCCGAGAAAGGTGCTGTCGTTGACGAGTGAGTATTTGGCGAGAGTGAGGGGGTTGAGTGTGAATGTATTGACTGTGAATGAAAAGGAATACACCAAATATCCATATGGCTCATGGAGTATTCTATCATATGAAAATGTCCTATACACTAACGGATGTTATCATGTATCTCCGATTGAGTATAGCGACATTAATAAAGGTATGAGACTGTTGGGACCTTATCCATACACATACAGTGATCGTCATAACGCTGCATACCCGGGAACTTTTTCTATCTCCAAGTTACCCCTCTCACACCACTCACTCCAGCTGAGAAGCTGAAACTCAACATATCCTAAACAGATAAGCATCATTACTGCTTGACACTTATTCTACATCTATAGAGTAAAAATACATTCTATCCTTTATAAAGTACTTACACCCATACACAACCGGTAGTTACAAAAGAAAATTGACGTCGATCATCCATCTTAAAATCATTCCATACTAACCCGAAAAACACGCATTTTCTAACTAAACATACCCTACAACTGTAGGGTATAGATGATATGAGTGAGATCGAACTTCGACCCTTTTCTGGTCGAGAGTGACCCTATGAAGGTGAAGAGAAAGATGGGTTAAGTCATGATATACATAATATCTTTGGATTTGGGATGCGATGAATGATAACTCAATGAAGATCCCCTGTCTAATGATCATGAGTAAAACAGATAACTACATTTTGGCGTAGTTACGAGAAAGTATAATTTATATCTTCAATCTACCTATAGCATCAGGGTGATACATCTCGCAATAGTCACGCATGTTCATACGACTCATTGAGGAGTTACAGCCAGAACAGATGACTCTTAGGTTATCGATATCTATCGTACCTCCTTGACAGTGAGGTATCACATGAGATACATTCCAACTTGACCCGTCGATAGGCTTAATCTTGGAGCTTAAACAAAGAGGACAATCTACCATACCGCATTCAACCCCAATCCATCGTTCCCAAACCTCAAGTCGGCGTTTACGAGTGATATTCTTTCTAGGTACCTTGATAGCCTTTCTAGCTTCCTTGATAACTGATGATAGCGATGCGATGGATCCATCGTTTCTCGTAGCCGGCGGGTTTCTCGTAGCCGGCGGGTTTCTCGTAGCCGGCGGGTTTCCGTTGGCAATTCTACCCCTGGCATGTTCCATAACCGCACGCTTATGTAAATTGGCTAAATGTGCGATCTCAGTTTCCTTAATAGCTATATTAGACACCGATGCCCACCCCCAATGACTCTTAAGAATTGCCATCTCTAGTTTAGCTTTTGAAAGATCAGCGGAGGCTTGTGCGACGAGACGTTCGGTCATTTTAGATGACCCAAAAAGTAGTATAAGGGACTTGTAATCAATAAGCTAAAATAGTACTCAACCTTCTTCTTACTTGTTCCACTCTCATGACACATATGAGAAACCTAATAACTTTTCACCATCCACTCCACCCCTACTCCCTCCCCTACACCTCTAATCTGTTTTTATTTTCTCACTTCGAACTACAACCATCATCTCCCTCACTCAAATGTCTCTCCCTCCTCAATCAGTCATCATGACCCGCCGAGATGGAACCGGCTGGACATTTAAGCACACCCGATCCCACACCGACTACACCGGCACTCTTACACCTGATAAAGACGGTAATTTCATCCAACAACTGCTATATGCGAAGCCACAGGTTATGGATGTAGCTATCACTAATCAAGACTATAAGTTGTCAGTGAGTGGAGAGGACATTGTCTTGAGTATCGATCTTAAATGTGTCTTTGAAGTAGTTGAGGTGGTTCTTAGATGTGATGGGTCGTTGGGGGAGGTGGAGGTTAAAAGGTTGAAGAAGAGGGTGGGTGAGCTTGAGGGGGAGGTGGAGATGTTGAAGGGGGAAGTGGAGATGCTGAAGATGGGTGGGATGAGGTGTAAGTATACTACATACGATGGTGAGAACGAGTGGCAATCTATGAAAGTCGTTGAAGGTAAAGTTTCCAACCCTGCTTATGATGATCAACTAGTGAGATATGCGTCTGCGTTTCATCAACCATTTATTAGCTTTCTTAAGGAACAGATAAATACCACTATAACGGAGGCTTTTGTTAAATGGTGGGTAAAGCTCAGGAATGATGGGTTAGATAAGTACCATGTTGAATGGTGGGTAAAACGCTGTGGTAATAAGTTAGAAGATAACGAGCATGATTATCTGTGGAAGTTGAAGATTGAGTACATTGCACGAGTCCGTAATTTGAGTATGAAAGTACCTGACTGGCCTCGTTCATATGAGTCAGTCTTCTACGATTCTAATGGTGGGAGGTCGTGTCATATAGTCTCAAGTGATAGCGTCATGTGTGAGACTGCTGGACTGTATGCTAGTGGTTGTTGGGGAGTTTTAGGAGACTTCGCATCCAATAGCATATGCGACAGCGAAGATATGGACGAGATAATCTCTGGTCCATTTAAATCCGCTCCCATAGGCTATACAATTGGTAAATACGACACAAAGGAGTCTAGTCCCGTCGAGTTCTACTTAGCACTTACTCCCCTCACCCCTCTCACCCCAGCTCAAAAGCTAGAACATAACCTTTCATAAATCATCACTCATTACTCTACTTCATTGTAGAGTATAAACCCATCTCTTCTTTTTCATGACAGTTATGAGAAAGGTAATTAAACATTCTCATATCTCTTCACTTGTTTACAACAAGTATCATCACTTCTCATGACAGTTATGAGAAAGGTAATTAAACATTCTCATAACTCTTCACTTGTTTACAAGTATCATCACTTCTCTATTCTCATGACAGTTATGAGAATGATAATGAAGTGTCAGAACGAGTAATCACCTGTCACACATCTCTCTCATCATCACAAATACACAACCCACCCTACACTTCTATTTACAGTTTACAAGTAGTAATAGAGAGTATCATTCTCAATGATCTAACATCATCCATCATAAAAATCTCCTATACTAACCCCTTCAAACTCGAAAATCTCGCATTTTACGAGCTTACACACCCTACAATTGTAGGGTAATGATGATTGAGATGATGGCGAGTTTCCACCCTTTTCATGACGGAGTATGACCCTATAAAGATGAGAGAAAGATGATCTTTGTGATGATACTACTTTTAACTAACTTGTCCTTCAGCTCTGTTAAAATGGGATGGATGTAGGAGTAGTATGAAAGGAGTAGTATGAAAGGAGTAGTATGAAAGGAGTAGTATGAAAGGAGTAGTATGAAAGGAGTAGTATGAAAGGAGTAGTATGAAAGGAG
>Ga0172379_10003611_pt1 | contig 24282 bp, 24 predicted proteins | sample GrowelOW334metaG_FD_119756 | JGI IMG/M metagenome (GOLD analysis project Ga0172379, IMG submission 119756) | Groundwater microbial communities from an aquifer near a municipal landfill in Southern Ontario, Canada - Groundwater well OW334 metaG | ecosystem: Environmental > Aquatic > Deep...
GAAAAGAATCTATAATTCTATCTATGGTTTGAGAAGCATTATTTGTATGAAGAGTTGAGAGCACTAAATGCCCAGTCTCTGCCGCTGTTACTGCAGTAGAAATAGTTTCTGGTGTACGCATCTCACCAACCATAATCACATTCACGTCTTCACGAAAAACTTCCTTGAGGGCTGTATGAAAATTTTTAGTATCAATACCTACTTCTCGTTGATTGATTATAGATTTGTTGGCTACATATACATGCTCAATAGGATCTTCGATGGTCACTATGTGGCGCGCTTGTTCATTATTGATTACATTTATCATTGCCGACAAAGTCGTGGACTTGCCTTGTCCAACAGGACCAACGACTAGAAAGAACCCTTGTTTTTTGCGAGCCAAATCAGTCAAAATGGGTGGTAAGCGTAATTGTTCCATGGTTTGAACTTTAGGTACTAATCTAAAAACAATGTTTATTAAGCCTTTTTGAAAGAAAGCATTTCCCCGTAATCTAGCTTCTCCGCGAAAATCATAGGAAAAATCAGCTTCAAGATTTTCCTTAAAATTATCAATCTTTGATTTTTCTAAAATTTCACCCAATATTCCATATATATCCTCCTGTGTTAAAACTGGATGCTTGCTAAGGAAAATAAGCTCTCCAGATACACGAATAGCTGGCACACGCCCAGTGCCTAAATGTAAATCTGAACCACTCTCGTGAATAACATTTAAAATAAGATCTTCGAGTTCTTTTTTATAATCTGTCATTTTATTTTTGTTTTTTTTGTTCTAAAATTTTTTCTACCTCTTCAATAACTTCTCTTGGAGTAAAATTCGCTTTCACGATATATCCTGCCACCCCTAATTTATTACCTTCATCTATATCCCGCTGTTCACTTTTATTAGATAAAATTATTTTTATACAATTTGGACATAACTTCTGCAGATTTATTTGCGTTAATGTTTCAAAACCATCCATCTCCGGCATGATTATGTCAATTAAAAGAATATCTGGAGATAATCCATTTTTTAGTTTATCCAATGCATGAACGCCGTCTTCTGCCGTGTGAACTTCAAAGTTGTTCTGACTAAATTTAAGCGCATACATGTCCAAAAGGAAACTATCATCATCAACTATTAAAATTTTCTTTTTTTCGCCTTCCATAATATCAATCCATTATACTACAAAGTTACTTGTAAAAAAACACCCTGTGGACAACTCCGACACTGTATTGAGTTTTCTTATTATTCATTCTCATTATTGAAATAATACACTTCGGTAAATGGAATTATCCCTTGTAAAGATTTCAGTAGCGCGTCTTCTCTCATTAAAAGCATTCCCTTGCTTCGAGCCAATTTATAAATCGCCGCATCAGTCGGATTTTTGAGAATTACCTCCTGCATTTCCTTGTCAATTTTAAACATTTCAAAAACAGCAATACGCCCTCGTGTTCCAGAGGGACATTCAGGGGAAGGCACAGTATCATACATCTTATCCCCTATTTTAGGCTTGAACTCATCTGGTAAATCTTTCAATTGTTCTTCTATCTGCTTTTTTACACTTTCACTTAAAGGAACTTCTTTACGTGAAGATGGAAAAGTCATCCGAGCCAAACGCTGAGCAATAGAGACAATCAATGTCGGCGCAATCAAATATGGATCAACACCCATATCCACAAGCCTGGGGACTGCCCCAATGGCGCTATTAGTATGAAGGGTTGAAAGCACAAGATGCCCAGTTAGAGCTGCTTGAATTGCGAGTTGAGCTGTTTCTTTGTCTCGAATCTCTCCTACCATGATTATATCGGGATCTTGACGAAGTATAGAACGAAGCCCTGTTGCGAATGTATAACCAATCTCCGGCATAATCTGTGATTGGTTTATGTCTGGCATATGATATTCTACTGGATCTTCCAAGGACACAACATTGCTTTTCTCTTTGTCTAAGGAATTCATTATTGAATAAAGAGTGGTAGACTTCCCGGATCCTGTCGGACCAGTAATTAATATAAGACCATAGGGTCTTTTGATTGCTTCTTTGATTATATTTAAATTCATTTCTGATAACCCCAGCTGTTCTAGTGGCTTAACTCCTTTTTCAGAATCCAAAATACGTATAACAACTTTCTCTCCATAATATGCTGGCATAGTAGATACACGAAAATCTATCTTGCGTCCATTGATATTTGCGCTGAAAGATCCATCTTGAGGCTTACGTTTCTCGTCTAACCTCAACTTAGAAAGAATTTTTATACGCGCCACAATCCCACTAAAAACATTTGGGGGTAATATGATAGTAGTATGAAGTATGCCATCCACTCGAAAACGCACCTTGACCTTTTCACCTGTAAATTCAATATGTATATCTGAAGCATTTCCCTCTATAGCATTGCGCAATATAACGACAACTATCTTTATAACTGGCGCATCTTCTACTATCTTTGCCTCCTCTCCTTCTTTGACATCTTTATTTGGATTTTCTTTAGTTAAACTTTTGAGATCAATGCTTTCTTCCTGACTCAGCTCCTGCAGCACTTCTTCAACCTGAACTCCTAACCCCTTGAAGGATTGCATTATGTTTTCGTAGCTACTTTTAGAAATCAAAAAAATTTTAAAAGGAATTCCTATCTTTGTAGAAATGAATTGTAGCGCATCCATCGCTTGAATGTTTTCTGGATCCATCACTCCTACCTCCAACACTCCATCTTTTAAAGCTATTGGCACAAAGTGATAATGCCTAGCTGAATCTTCCGAGATATATTTCAATACATCAAAAGAGATTTCTTTAGAATTCACATTTCTTACTGGTATGCCAAAATATTCTCCTTTTATTTCAAGAATTTTATCTTCTGGGATTCCTGACTCAATTAAGGTTTTCTCAATATCCCCTCCGTATTCTTTGTCTGCGCGACTCTTAATCTCCCCTATTTGATTCCCATTTATTAAACCTCTTTTAGTTAATTCTTCTAAAAAACTCATAATGATTATATTTTAGATTTGACAGGCGCTGGGATAATTGAAGGAACTGGAGAAGAATTTGAATTATTTATTATGGGTGTAGGTGTGACATCTTTACCAAATTGAGCAAATGGATTTGGTCTGCCTTCAGTACCATCTGGCATAAGAGTGATGCTAGAATCATGCAAACTACTAAATGCTGGATTAGAAAAAATACTGTCGTTTAATTTAATATTTTTAATATTAGAAAATAATACAAGAAAATCTTTCGCGATAAAAGAGTTTGTATTTGAAGTATTTGTATCTACAATAGAACCATCCATGTTTGGCAAAATATCGCCTGCTCCAGACGAAACTAAATCAGCCTGCTCAGGGGAAGGCTTTATAAAAAAAATATAAATGAAAAAGAACACTAATGCTATTACTGTAAATATTATAATGTTTTTAATTTTTTGCATTTTTATAATGTTTTATTTTTAATTTTTCAACCAATAAGTCTTGATCTTGAAATCATATTTATAAATTTCGGAAGGGCTTGTTTTCGTACTGCTATTGGCACTCTCAGTGCTAGACGAAAAAGTAATCGACGATATATCTACAATTCTCAAGTTGCTTTCTAAATCTTTTGTAAAAGAAATAAAATTATCATAAGTCCCAGACGTGGAAAATTCTAAATCAAAAACCTCATAATCTTTCAAGGCTTTAGTAGTCGACTTACCTTTAATAACTGACCTTTTATCTGTTGTTGCTGTAGTAGCGTTTGACCCTGTGTCTGTCACATTGTATTTTACATCTTTTAAAACCATTCCATAAGGTAATGCTATCTGCCCTATCTCTAAGATCAAACGGATATTATCAACATTATCTGGTAAAAGCTTTTTAATTTTTATTAAATTATCAGGGTCAATTTGATTGTATTTGGCTGTTAATTTATCACGCTCGTTTTCAAACATTTTAGAATTATCAAGTGCTCCATTGTATGATGCAACCTCTAAATTTAATGCAGAGATATCATTGTAAATAGGATTAGTGAATACGAAAAACAACAAACCAGAGATTCCTATTAAAATGATTGGCATTATAAATCTCGTCATAAAATTAGCTTTGTGTCATAAGTGATTGTTTGTAATTAATAAAATTAGGATCAACTGAAAAATCTAAATCAAAAATAACATTGCCGCTGTTATCAAGTGTCAAATTTGAAAAGATAGGATCTATTAAATTTTTATTTTTAGCAAACAAGTCAGACTGGAGCGCAATTGAACGATAGCCAATAGCAATCCCAGACATTTTTATATTTATTTTTTCGTCTTTATTATCTTCAGTGTCTCCTAAACTGTAACTGAACTTAGTAAAACGAACACTTTTCATGGTGAGTTGTTCTAGGGCATTAAAAATCGGAATAATGGTAACGTGTTTGGATAAGATTTCATCCGAAGCACGTAAACGTTTATCAAAAATCTGAAGCTCTATTATCTTTGAAGGCTCAAAACGATTCTTGGCTAAATTTAAAGTATTTTCCATGCCGGTAATCTTTTTTTCCAAAATTCCTTTATAAAAATAAAGCCCACCAGTTATGATTATCACTGTAAACAAAATAAAAAGAGAAACGATAAAAAAGATACTTATGGGACGCGCATTAGTAGGACCCTCTTGGAGTATCGGTTTTTTAGGTATAAATGATGTTTGAAAATTTTGCTCCATAATTATTACACTTAACCTTATTATTATATAACAAAATAAAATTCAAGGGAAAGTTTTAGTAAAACAAATTGTGCATAACTTTGTCCCTTGCAGCAACAAAGCTATTTTAATTTTCGTAATGCTAAACCTAAGGCAATTGCAAACTCAGGACCCATAGTCAAAAGAACTTTTTCTAAAAATGCTGGAGCATTAACTTTTGAAAAAGGATGCCCGATCTCTATTTCTGCACGAAAATTGTTTATTGCAACTTCTAAAAGACCTTTTGTTAACGCTCCTCCTCCTGTAAGTATCACCTTGCTGATAGTTCTATTATTTTTCTTTTCATATCCCAATAACACATTATTCGTCTCAGAAAAAATATAATCAATATGCGTTCTGACAATATCAGCCAAACTTTTTTCTGTAGGATTCCCAAAGAGGCCAAATTCCTTTTTCATTTTTTCTGCTTCAGAAAAAGAAATGGAGAGGGATTTGGAGATGGAATTAGTAATATCAGCCCCTCCTCTGTTTATCGTATGGTAACTTGTGAGCATGCCAAATTCAACGACGGAAAGCTTAGTACGTGATGCACCAAAATCGATCAACAGAACTGGGGAAAGCTCATGAGAAAAATTGGAGCGAATAGAAGAAAAAATTTCAATTTCAAAAAAAGAAACGTCAAGCATGCAACCTGAAGCAATTGAACGATATTTTGCCACCGCATCATTTTGAGTCGTGACTATCAAAACATTCTTTTTTTCTCCTTGTTCTGTTGAGACATCTACAGCATTCATTTCCTCAAAAGAGGATTCCTTTTTGGGTATGAGAAAATAATCTATAGAAACTTCAGTGATCGGAACTGGGATATATTTACGAGCTTCGATAGGAACTATAGCTGCTATTTCATTCTCTTTTATTTTAGCTGGAAGCTCAATAGTAAAGATCAAACTGGATTGAATCGGAAGAGAAAGAGCAACAGAAGTATTTGCGACATCTGATTGCTTTAGAACTTCTTGTAAAGCTAGTGTAATTTTGTCAACAGGGAGATTGGTGACACTGCCTGGATCTAACTCAACATAAGGGCCAAGCGCTATTGATCCATAAGTTTCAAGCACCGCCTTGCCTCCTTTCATTTTGATTTCAACTACCTTGATCGCCGAAGAACCAATATCAATACCAACTGCGCTATTCCCATCCTTACCACCTCCAATCTTACTAAAACTTGAAAAAATGTTTTTTAATAAATCACTCATGTGTTTTTTTTTAGCCCTAGGCTGATCCGCCTCTGGCGGAAATTTATGTTAAAATGCTCCTTAAGTATACCATATATGCCTTTTTTAAACACTATAATAAATAGTATATTAGATACTGTTTTCCCAGTTAAATGCATACTGTGTGGTAAAAGTGGAATGGATTTATGTCTAACCTGTCTCAAAGATGCGCCGGCAGCTGAACGTGAAAGCGCTAGATGGATATTTCCTCTATATGACTATCGCCATCCGGCTATTAAAAAATCATTATGGCTTTTTAAATATAAAAATAAAAAAAGGCTGGCAAATGTTTTTGCGGAAATTATTTATGAAAAAATTTTGGAAGAATTGTCTGAATTGAGTGTGCTAGAGAATTTTGTTGAAATAATTTTGATTCCTATTCCCCTCTCACCTAAAAGATATCGGGAACGTGGATACAATCAAACAGAGCTAATATGCAAAGAATTGATAAAGATAAACAATACGCGGGATAATATAAATTTAAAATTAGAAAATAATATTTTAATAAAACCTAAAGAAACAGAACACCAAGCGCGCATTAAAAATCGAAATGAAAGATTGAAAAATATCATTGGTTCATTTGCTATAAAAAATAGCAAGCAAAACACAGAAAAAATAAAAACAATAAAAAATAGAAATATAATTCTAATAGATGACATCACCACCACTGGCGCCACACTGAGCGAAGCGCGCAAAGTTCTAAAACAAGCCGGCGCACGAAAAGTCATAGCCTTCACTGTGGCGCATTAAGAATTTTATAAAAAAGGCAAAACAAAAACCCTAACGAGCGGTTTTTGTTCCTTTCTTCGTTAGGGTTACTTTAAGATTATTTTAAACTTCTTATACAGCCAATCTCGCTGGTTCATCCTATCGTACCGGATATCGAAAACAACAAGAATGAACCAGAGAATGATAAACCCGACAACTGACCACTTCTCCACTCTTGTGCCATTGTAGTAAACCACTGGCAAAAGGGTTATGGCCAGATACAGGAAGAGAGGACCAACGATGACGTCGTGGTAGACGTCCATTAATTGGCCCGAACGTTGTCCAAGAGTAAACACACTGACAGCTGCACCTAGTGCCATACTCGCGACCAGGACCAGCTCGTGAACTTTTACTACCTGCAACAACTCCGGAATGTAACACCCGCCACGTTGTAGGACAGTCGCGGCGATCAGGACGCTGATGATCAGCCCTGCATCACCGACAACAGCAGAGTATGAAACGTTATAGGGTAAACCCTCAAGAACATCCCTACCGACGAGAATCGCGACCATAGTGATCACGAACAGAATCCCTGCCGTCGCCCAGACCGGCAATGCTGTAAGTATAGAATAAACGGTCACTTCTCTACCTCCACAATTGTTTGTTTTTCAATAGGTGATGAAAAATACACCACCGAACTTTTTCTGTATAGAAAATAACATATTAAAACCACTTTGTCAATGCTAAATAAGCATAAAAATACTCTATAATTGGCGATAATGCCTATAATTCAATTGCTACTGACATATAAATACGTTATTTTAATGCCACTCGCTATCATAGAAGGTCCGATAGTGAGCGTGATTGCTGGATTTTTGACAACGCAGGGAATATTTAATCCCCTTTTAATATTTTTAGTAATGGTTACTGGAGACATCATCGGAGATGGAATATTTTATATTATTGGGTACAAAGGAGAAAAATTATTCCGTTATTTTAAAATAAATAAAGAAAAAATAGAAAAAGCAGAAATATATTTTCAAGAAAACCACAACAAAGCTATCGCTGCATCAAAGATAATGTGGGGCATAGGTACAGCAGGACTTATCGCAGCTGGAGCATTACATGTGCCATATAAAAGATATTTTAAAACGTGTGCTTTATATTCTCTTGGACAATCTTTTATTATGATTACTTTAGGTATATTCTTTGGACAAGCATATACAATAATTGGAAAATATTTTAATTATTATGCAGCACTAGTAAGTGTGCTCGGAATAGCATTTTTATTATTGTTTATATTTATTCAAAAATATAAACAAAACAAAAAATAGATACAAAACTATGAGTGAAATACAAAAAGAAAAATCAGAAGAAAAACCAGACAAACTAAGGATAGCGATGATCTGCGACCCAATAGGCAGTAATAAATCCGGCGTAGTGGTCTCCACATTGCGTTTTTCTAAATTACTAAAAGCAAAAGGGCATCATGTTATTTTTATCGCTGCGCGTTCAAAGGAACACAGAGACCATAGCCATCACGACGGAGTGAAAGCCTATCGTTACCGTTCACTCCCCGTCCCTAAATCAGAAGGGTGGAATCTAGCTTTTCCAACTGTCAAAGAATTAAAAAAAGTTTTTCGAGAAGAAAAAATAAATGTAGTGCATATTCTCCTGCCAATGTCCGGCGCCATAGTCGCTATAAAAGCAGCTAAGGCTTTAAATATAAAAATAGTGGCGCATTCTCACTCTCAGCCAGAAAATCTATTTATGGATATGCCAAAGATGATCCAGCCAACACTCGGAAAAATCTGGAATAAATGGCTAGCCTGGGTTAACGGCAAAGCTGAATTGATCATTTATCCAACGAAATTTGGACATGAAATATTGCATCATTTAACAGAAAAAAATAAACCTTTTTCAGTTGTTTCAAATGGAGTGAATATTGAAAGATATAAACCGAAAGATATAGGTGATTTTTATAGTAGATTTAATATTCCTCAAAATACTATCAATATATTTTATGTCGGAAGATTGTTTCCAGAAAAATCCATCGACACCCTAATTAAAGCAATTCCACATATTATTAAAGAACATTCAAATATTCATGTGATGATAGCAGGCTTCGGACATGTGAGACCAAAATTAGAAAAATTAGTGCACAGTCTTAAGATAGGAAAATATGTTACTTTTCTTGGGTTAATTAGTGATGAAGACAAAATCTTGGGTTATAACGCAGGGGACATTTTTATTTCTCCTTCCTTCGCGGAATTGGAAGGAATGACAGTCTTGGAAGCTATGGCTTGCGGCAAACCGATCATAGTGCCCAATGCAGAGATGAATGCTGCTAGATTTTTTGTTGATGGTAATGGTTTTTTGTTTGAAACAAAAAACCATGAGGATCTGGCACGTCAGGCTCTAAAGTTAATCACCAATCCAGATTTACGCCAAAAAATGGGAGAGATTAGTTTAGAGAAAAGTAAACACTATGATATAAATAAAAATGTTGAACTATTAGAAGAAGTTTATTATTCAACCTTGAGTTCTCCAGACGTTGGACGTCTGTAATTTACAGACGTCCAACGTCTGGAGATTTGGAATAAAACATTATGCAAGAACATATTTTTGACGACAGAATATATTACAGAACAAATGAATGGAAGCCTGATAGACTTACCCTTGTGTTAATACATGGGGCTTCGGGCTCCTCTTCTGCTTGGTGGCCATATGAAAAAATATTTGAAAATAAATACAATCTTTTAACTTATGACATTCGTGGTCACGGTATGTCCAAAAAATATCCTAACTACGAAGATTATGAAGTGAAAAATTTCGTAAATGATTTCGAAGAATTACTAGAAAATCTAAAAGTTTCAAACTTTATTCTTTGGAGCAGTTCTTTTGGCACTTTGATCGCCAGAGGATATTTAAAATCACATCGAGACAAAGTCCTCGCTCTTATCTTTACTTCTACAGAAGACTACCAGAAAGATGAATTCATGTTGAAAATTATAAGGCCGTTCCTTGCTGTGATTACAACCATTATTAAATTTTTGCCTTTCAACCCCAAACCACGCGGACATGTAGACTATAGTAAGATCCACAATTCAGACTGGAGTATCGAGAGAAATTATGCCGATCTTAAAAATACAGGACTGCATGCGCAATTCTATACTTTAAAACAATCATTCCGCGAAGGACAAGAACACGACTTAGACAAAATAAACGTACCGACTCTCATAATACATGGGGAAAAAGACTCTCTTGTCCCAGTAAAAAATATCCTGGCTTTTTCTAAAAAAATAAAAAATGCCGAGTTCGTAAGCATTCCAAATTTTGATCATGATGTTCATCACAATGCTGTCAAAGAAATGTCCGAAAATATAGAGTCTTTTATCGAAAGGAATAAAGAAACATTTTCTTAAAATTATTTTTTTGATATACTAGAACATATGCAATCTTATAGAACTTATCTTACCGACAGAAAATTTATACTTTCTTTTTTGAGTGGTTTGGTTTTATTAGCGTCAAGTCTTTTAGTACAATTTTTTGTAACTGATTATGTCACGCGCCAAGTGAGCTCCCCCGTCACTGATATTGTTCTCAGCAATACCAGAGCTTATGATGTCGGAGGAATATTTGTCTGGGGGTCTGTATTGCTAACAATCATAACTGTTTTTATTTTGTTAATAAAATTAAATTACGCGCCTTTTGTAGTGAAAAGTATTGCCCTTTTTACTTTGATAAGGTCAGTTTTTGTGAGCATTACCCACATCAGCCCATTCCCTACACGCATAGCAATAGATTCAACTTTTTTTACCAAAGAAGTTTTTAGTGGCATCTTTACTGGCAATGATCTTTTCTTTTCTGGACACACAGGTACGCCTTTTCTCTTGGCTCTGATTTTTTGGTAAAACAAAATACTCAGAACAGTCTTCCTTTCATTCTCTATTATGTTTGCGATTGTTGTTTTACTGGGGCATATACATTATTCGATAGATGTCTTGTCAGCCTATTTTATTACCTTCACTATCTTTAGTATATGCAAGTTTTTATTTAAAAAAGATTGGCAATTATTATTTCCTAAAAAAGATCATGAAGCATTGTAAAGACTGCGAACCTGCGCAAGAAAGCCATTTAATAGCCTATATATCAGTAGTTTTAGGCTGGATAGATGAACCTTTTTTTGATTTTATGGAATACTTTTTTAAAGGTATGGCAGATAAGATTTCTGATAAAATTGCCTTACCTTTCTTTAATCTGATGGTTTTTTTAAAGTTAGGATACTTTTCTGATGAACCTGACAATAAAGACACTTGGCGAACAAAATGTTTTTGGGAAGAAGCGAAAAAGCGTGGAATAAAAATGCGTGAATTTCATCTAGGTCCTATCCGAGATGGTTTTGTGGCTGAATACAGCTCTGGCGTGGCAAGTAAAATAATAATCTTTGATGGGCTACCTCGCTTGGGATCAAAAGAATCCTCTGCGTTAAAGTGGATGGATAATAAAGGCATTATGAAAATAAAATTCCTAAAAGAAGGCCTGCCTGTGGCGCGCGGCGGAGTGGCTTTTACAAAAAAAACTGCATTAAAAATTTTAAATAATATAACTAAGCCTGTAATTACCAAACCAAACTTAGGCTCAAGGAGCAGACATACGATGATCCATCTGAATATGCCAAAAGACTTAATTGCTGGTTTCAAAAAAGCCAAAAAACTTTCTCCCCTTGTCATTGTGGAAGAAGAACTGCGCGGATATCTCTTCCGTGGAACTTTAATTGGTGGAAAGCTAGTAGGAGTAATCAAACGCGACCAACCAGAAGTGAAGGGCGACGGAGTTCATACAGTACGAGAATTATTAGACGAAGAAAACAAAAGACCAGAACGTAATGGTCCAATTTTTCATAAAATAATCATAGACTCCGAGGCGGAAGAAGAACTAAAAAGGCAAAACATAAAGCTGAATGATATAGTAGAAAAAGATAAAATCATAACTTTTTCTCAAAAGACTAGCCGAGGATGCGGAGGCACTACTACCGAAGTTACAGACATTGTACATCCTGACAATATAGAAATGCTGGAACATGTAGGGAGATTCTTAAATGATCCGTTGGTAGGAGTTGATTTTATTATTGAGGATATTACAAAATCATGGAAAGAAGAACAGCATTGTGGAATTATTGAATGCAACAGTCTCCCGTTTATAGACCTGCATCACTATCCCCTCTTTGGCAAGCCAAACAACGTAGCAGGCAAGCTTTGGGATTTCATACTCCCTGAATCTAAAATAACTAATTAAAAAGCAAGAATAATATTTTTGCCGGTACGGATTTTTTGAAGCTTAAAAAATCCTGAAGTTCTCGCGCCGTCGCGCTCGAAACCCCTTTAAAATATTATTCTTGCTTTTTAATTTTCTATAGTAATTTCTGATTTTGGATCAAAAGCATTTGGATCCATTTTGAGATGCGAAATGTATTTCTTCTCAACAACGAACTCTCCCAAGAATTTTAAAAAATCTTCTTTTTTATCTGCCTCTCCATTTTCTTCCATATGATCTAATGGGTGCGCCTCTGGCGTATATTCAAAATGTCCGCGTATCTCTCCATCTTTGTAAACACGCAAATGATATTGATCTTGAAAGTCTAATAACTTTCTCCAACTCAAAACTTGATCATCATCTATCCAGGCAATAAAGTGATTACCAAAACCCCATTTTTCATGTAAATGGTGTTTTAGCTCCTCCAGATTTTTTCCGGGAGAAAGCCATCCGAGATGATACCTTTGCCTGCCTTTTTTATGCCAAATAATTCCAGCATTCAAGAGAAATTTACGAACTGGCAGAAAAATACCATAAAATAAGTTCCAAATCTTTTGTTTTATTTTATCAAAAAAAGTCATAAATTTATTGGGATTTACTATATCTAATACTATACAGAGTATGTACTAGATTGCAACATTGTTAAGACTATTTCTTATTAATAGTAAATTAAGAAATGAAGTTAATTATATATAAAAGGTCGAACTTTATAAGTTTCCGCCAGAGGCGGATCAGCCTATGGCTGAATTATTATCTATTATAAGTTTAATAAATAATTATATGGAAAAATTTAACTGGTCTAGAGCAATAGGTTATGGAGCATTGATTTGGGTTGTGCTGTTCGTGTTCGTTTGGATTTTGATTAGTTTTTCTTTATTTGAGTCTGTAATTTCTAAAATAATCATCGTGCTCGTAGCTGGAGCTCTCTCGTATTTTTTTACACCAGATATCAAAATGCTAAAACCTTCTCGAGCTCTTAGTTATGGTGTCTCTTGGGTTGTTGTGGGGGTAGTGCTTGATTTGTTGATTAGTATGCGATTTATGGCTGATTTATTTAGTAGATGGGAATATTGGTTAGGCTATGCTTTCATCCTCTTTGCACCAGCAATCCGTGTAATGATAGGAGAAACAAAAAATGCAGGCGTCTCACACGCACTCTAAGATATTGCTTGATTAATAACAAAACGGCATTCTCCAAATTACTATGCTTGTGATGCCAAAGGAAAAAGGAACTGCAGTTAAAATAAAAGTTGCAAAATGAAAAACATAATAGATAAAAAGAAATTCTTGCGTGAATCAAATCATCTCACTCGACCTCCTCGTCTTGAAGGCGTGGTTAAAAATGCAAAAATGAATCCCAAAATGAAACCTAGGCACAAAAAAATGTTTAAAGATAAATAGAAGCGCGATTGAAAAAATCTATAATTTTTGTTATGTTTATTTTATGCTTAAAAAAATGTGGGGGGTTCTTCCTTCAATATTATTAATCGGATTTCTTTCTATGCTTTTTGCAGAAGTCTTCGCGGGGTCTTCTCAAATGTGGTTTGTTAATGGGTGGGGAATATTTTTCACCTTCCCTTTATATCTAGCTCATGTTTTATTTTTCTTGTGGATTGCCCTGAAGATTAAAAAGATTTCTTTACCCCAATTATATTTATTTGGAGTTATTTTTGCGTTATATGAATCATGGATAACTAAAGTTTTATGGGCTGGATATCTCGACCAAGCAGGTCCAGCCATGGGAACAATCGCTGGAATTGGGATTTCAGAGTTTTCTATTTTGGTGTTTTTTTGGCATTCTATAATGTCATTTATTGTTCCCATTCTAGTCTTTGAGATACTAACAGGTCAGATCTTTAAAGAACATTCTATGATTCTTAAAAAATCTGCAAAAAAAACAAAATTTATAATATTATTCTTAATTCTAATAAGCACTTTTATAGCAATGGGAAATAAGTATAACCTGATATCCACCAATCTTTCCCTGATTGGGACATTGCTCCTCATTTTAGGATTGTATTATTCAACGAAAAAATCAAATTTAAAAGTTTTTGAATTTAGCAAAATCGGTTTTGCTATAACAACCGTCTATTTATTACTTCTTTATATTGGTACTTTTTTCTTTCTCCTACCTGAGAGAATTCCTCATACTCCGATGCCATACATTTCAATAATCCTTTTTTATGCATTTTGTATTTTTATTATTCGTAAATCAAAAAGAATAGATACTGAATTTCAACAACTGGAAGAAGATCATTATTCTATAGATGATTTGAAAAAGTTTGCATTGATAATAATCATATCAGTGAATATAGCTGTAATTGTACCAACTGTGAGCATGTTCATCTTAGCTGTTACATATTTCATACTTGCTCTTACAGGAACAATACTATTTATATCAGTAGTATATAAAACATTAAAATAGAGTTTTGGCAACAAAAAATTTACTATCGAAAAAGATGAAGAATTTTCTTAATCATTTAGATTCTGTTTTCGCGCTGGATATGTAGGTTGGGTGCCCAGGGGTACAATCCATGTAAGGCTATTCTAGCACTTTTCTCTTATGCCCACGGGGCACTCGGGTCAGAATCTAAATTTGGATCAATATAATATTCAAAAGAATTTTCTAAAACTTTTTTATTCACAAAATCAACAAATTCATTATCTGCGACCTTATATTTTATAGTGGATTGTTGGTTAGTTACTCCAAGTTCCTCCATTGACTTAATGGCATTCTTTATCCTTGGAAACATTAGAGCATGGATTGGAGACAAAACTATAATAATCATACCGTCAACTTCATCCCCCCAACACAATGAACCACTATCACTAACCATAAATTTTTTATCTTTAGATGTAAATAAGAAACATATTGGAGTATAGGTGCTTAATGAATAAGCCGCATCTTTGCCATCGACTACAGACTTAATAGCTTTGAGTTGTGATCTCTTTATATCTTTATCCCAATCATTGGATTCATAAATGCCATTAATCATTTTCCAATCTAATCTTTGCATCCAATCGTCCTTTCCTCTACTTGTTTGGAACCTATGAAAACCTATAAATTCATTTGAGCGATAATGAGTAGTATGCCTAAATTCTATAAGAATTTTATGTTCCTCTAAAGTTAGAGGTATTTGATTAATAATCTTCTCAATTATTGGAGCGTATAAATTTTCTCTCCTTGCGAGCAAGTCTTCTATCTCATTTAATTCAAAATCGTCATGTTCATAAAAATATTCTTTATACATACTACCACCAGGAGTTTTGTCAGAATATTTTCCATATCTTTTGTCAAAAAATTTAAAAAATCCTTTATCTAAAAAGTTTTTTAAAATGAATCTAGGAATAAAATGTTGTACTCTTTTCATTAGACATTGGGTACTCAGGTAACTCCGATACTAAATCGTGCTCGCGGAGAGAGAGGGATTCGAACCCTCGGTCCTTTTAAGGGGACGACAGTTTAGTAAACTGTTGGTTTAAGCCACTCACCCATCTCTCCAAAACCTACTCCGAGTATATCAGAAAAATGAAAAAAAAGTAGTAATATGCTAGAGTAATTAAGTTATTCAAATATGAAAAGGAGCCGTGTCAGAGTGGTCTAACGTACCTCTTTGCTAAAGAGGCAGGGGCTTCAAAACCCCTCGACGGTTCGAATCCGTCCGGCTCCGCAGGTGTTGATATGCTTACGCATATCAACAAGGATTCGAACGACGGAGTATAAAATTTTTAGCAGAAAATTTTACGAGTCGGTGCCCAGACAAATTTTTTGTGACGACAAAAAATTTAGTCGCGGGAGAAATTCCGTCCGGCTCCGCAGATTCTTTTTACAACACCTCAGGTTCTTCAGGAGATCTTTTTACAGGATGTTGACCAAATTCTCCACGCATAGTAGAGACTACTTTACCTTGATATGATGGTTTTGTCTGTGTCGCTTGCCTTACATCCAGTGACGCTTGGATAACTGGCATAGGTATATTTTCTCGCATTCCCGCTTCCACTGTCCATTTGCCTTCTCCAGAAGCAGAAGCTTTGCCTGAAATTTCATTCAAATCTTTACCATATTTTTTATACCCATCATACATCCAAGAAACCAGGCTAGAAGTGACCACACTTCCATGAGAATATACATCCGCAACTTTTACAAGATCAAGATCAAATTCTTTGGAATGTCGCATGAGGTCAAAACCCTCCGCAATTGCCTGCATCATTCCATATTCAATGCCATTGTGAACCATTTTAACAAAATGCCCCGCGCCAGAAACACCAAAGTGTCCCCAGCCTTCAGGCTTACAAGTATCTTTGAAAAATCCACTCTCCTCTAGCCTGTCATATAATTCTTTTTTCCCTCCCACCATCATACAAGCGCCATTGAGCGACCCACCAGGTCCGCCGGAAACTCCAATGTCCAAGAATTCAATTCCTTTAGCATTTAAGTCTTTCGCTCGACGCATTGATTCCTGATATGGAGAATTTCCACCGTCAATAATCAGATCACCTTTTTCAAGCAGTGGCACTATTTCACTTATCATCTCATCAACCGCCTGATGGGAAACCATTACCCACACAACACGTGGAACAGAAAGTTTTGATATTAATTCTTTTACACTAAATGTTCCAACAGCTCCTTTTTCTTCTACTTCTTTAACACTTTCCGGGCTTCTATTATAAGCAACGATATTCCATCCTGCATCAAGTAAGCGAAGAACCATATTCTTCCCCATTTTTCCAAGCCCAATATAGCCTATTTCTTTTTTCATAATTAAAAAATTAAATTATATTTATATTACTGCATTATATTACATTAAGTTATATAATCCAAAGATGGAACTCAGTGATAAATTAGAAGAAAAATTCCGCCTAGATGAGAATCAAAAAAGAGCATTACGTAAGTTAAATATTTTTTCAGTAGCTGATCTACTTTTCCACTTCCCTGTCAGATATAGTGATATAAGCGAAGTAAAAAACATTTTTGACCTTATCCCAGGTGATATGGCAACAGTCTACGGAAAGGTATCAAAATTAAAAACAAAAAAAACTTTTAAATCAAATATGCCAATGGCTGTAGGTGAGATAGAAGATCTATCTGGAAAGATAAAAATAACTTGGTTCAATCAAGCCTATTTGGCAAAAATGATAAAAAATGGTGAAAATGTGAAATTGACTGGGAAAGTTACGCAGGGAAAAAATAATATTTATCTAGCTAATCCAGAATTTGAAAAAATGCCAAACATGCCAATAGATATGCATGATACTCTCTTTACAAAAAACAAAACCTCCAATGTTGGATTTTCTTATCCAATTTATGCAGAAACTCGTGGGATAACTTCAAAATGGTTTTATCACGCAATTGAAAAAATATTTTCCGCCAAAGGCGGATCCGCCTCTGGCGGAAAAGAAATCCGATTTTTAGACACTTTCAATGACTACATTCCTAAAGAAATTTTAGGAAAATACCACTTACCGACCTTAAAAACAGCACTTGTTTGGATCCATAAACCAAAAAATAAAAAAGACGCCGAATCTGCCCGCAAAAGATTCGCTTTTGAGGAAGTTTTTTGTATCCAGCTCGAGCGCCAGCATGATAAATTTGAATATAGGAAAAATAAATCTTTTCAAATAAATCCAAGTCAAAAAGATGTGCAAAATTTCCTAAAACGTTTTCCTTTTAAACCTACAGACTCTCAAAAAAAATCCATAGACACAATAATCTCTGACATGGGTAAAACTTTTCCGATGTCACGCCTCCTCGAAGGTGATGTAGGAAGTGGTAAAACTGCCGTCGCTGCCACAGCGGCTTATGCAGTTCAAAATCAAAGACCCCAAAATAAAGACGGAAAAATACAGACTTTTGGAAACTTACAGACAGCTTATATGGCACCGACAGAAATATTAGCCACTCAACACTTTGAATCTTTCATAGAATATTTTAAACATTTACCTATAAACATAGGACTTATTACTGGATCAGGGTGCCGCAAATTTCCATCCAAAACAATTGGCCCCGCCAAGGACGGGGTAAATTGGACTACAATCTCTCGAACCCAACTTTTAAAATGGGTATCAAATGGAGAAATACCTATCTTGATTGGCACCCATGCTCTCATTACTAAAACTGTAAAATTTAAAAATTTAGCCCTAGTAGTAATTGACGAACAGCATCGCTTTGGCACAGCGCAACGCAGAAAACTGGTAAGGAAAGATAACATCGCTCCACATTTACTTTCTATGACCGCTACACCAATCCCCCGGACTCTTGCTCTTACAATTTACGGCGATTTGGATTTATCGCTTTTAGAAGAAATGCCTTTAGGGAGAAAACAAATAATCACAGAGATAATCACACCAAACAAACGTGATGAAACTTATGAAAAAATTAGAGAAGAACTAAAAAACGGTAGACAGCTCTATGTTATTTGCCCAAGAATTTTTGAAGCAGAAACAGGCGAAATTGTGAATACTTTGAGAAGCCTTGGGAGGAGCGACGGCGACGGACAGAGAAAATTTTCAGCAGAAAATTTTCGTGCTGAGCGAAGTATTCACAATGAAGCCATTCTTAATATGAAAGCTGTTACAACTGAAGCTAAAAGATTAAAAAAGGATATTTTCCCTGAATACGAAATAGGTGTGCTCCATAGCAAGATGAGCAAGGAAAAAAAAGAAAGAGTGATGGAGGAATTTACAGAAGGTAAATTAAATATTTTATGCGCTACATCCGTAATAGAAGTAGGGGTAAATGTTCCAAACGCCACAATGATAATCATTGAGGGAGCAGAACGCTTCGGACTCGCCCAACTTCATCAACTTCGCGGACGGGTCATCCGAAGTTCACATCAGGCGTATTGTTATATTTTCGCCTCCCCCTCCGCTAAAGCTACTAGGGACAAAGGAAGCAAAAATAAAACAATGGAAAGATTAAAGGCCCTGATTACTGCCAAAAATGGCTTTGAATTAGCCGAGCTAGACCTTACTCTACGTGGAGCAGGCGAACTCGGAGGCACCAAACAATGGGGTATCACCGACCTCGGAATGGAAGCCATAAAAAATATAAAAATGGTAGAAGCTGCCCGCACTGAAGCTGTAGCTCTCATAGAAAAAGACCCAGAACTCCTAAAATATCCTCTCTTGAAACAAAAAGTAAAAGAAAAAACTGGGGAGTTTCATTTTGAATAATTTGCGTTAAGCCTTGCCTAACGCAGAGAAAAATAGTTTTATGTACGGCTCTATGGGCAATTTAAGTATATCCTCTTTTGTCGCCCATTTTTGTTCTAAATGTTCAAAGCTTAATTTAATATTTCCAGAAATTATTTTAGTGGAATAAATACTAAAACTGTGGGTATTTTTTCCCTTATTATCTAAATCTAAATTAAAAACATTAAGTACCTTAATTGGTTCAATATTTAAATTTGTTTCTTCTTTTACTTCTCGAATTATACCCAAGAAAGGATCTTCATTAGGTTCCAACTTTCCACCAGGAAAATCCCAATGCAAAGGAAAATACGGAGCTTTTTCTGATCTTAATAAGATCAAATACTTACCTTTATTTTCTATAACTGCTTTTTGAATTAGTTCCATAAATAAAAATTCATTAACATTAAATTTAATTAAAATTACTTTTGTCGTTAATTTTTTTTACCTTTACTAATTTATTTATTCTTGTTTTGGCTTTTCTAATAGCATCAGGTGTTGGAAGTTCTTCTGGCATAGTACCACCAAGACTTGTAATTGTATTCCTTACTTTTTGACCAACATTAAAATGAGCTAAATTAGCCTCACCTTGTCCTTTAATATTTTCCCTTTTAATCTTTGCTTCAGTTTGAGTTGCTCTAAATAAATTTGCTGCCAATTCTTCACTATTCATATGATCTAAAATTTTTTGATTCTTATTTAATTTTTTCTTGACATGAATATCTTGCATAGTTAAACCACCATACAAACCCTTATATCCAGAATTTTGGAAAATAGCAAAACTTTCTACTCCAGCGGTTAAGGCAGTTTTCATCAAACTGATATTGTGTTTCTTCATTTCTTCTCTTAAGAAGACACGTTTATTATCTTCAATTAAAGTATCAGCTTTTTCTTGTCTTCTTGTTTGAATTGCAAAGTATGTTTGACCTTTTGCAACTACAACTTTTGTAGGGTCTGAATTTTGGACAACCAAATAGCAGGCATAACGTGAAAGATATATAGTATCTACAGGTCTTTCTGCTCCTGAACCAATAGCGACCATTTCGTCTGTATGGACAAAATGGTTGTGGATAACTTCTCCACTGTTCTCACAAGCTATTTTAGCCTTATCTATAACACCTAAAAATTTACGATAATCAATATACTCTAAAGCTTTTGCGAGTTCACGAGAAGACCAGTATTCTTTTCTGTCGTCGTCTAATCTTTTTATTGTTTCAAATATATTTTCTTTCATAAATTTTCTAATCTATTTTATTTATAGTCCGGCTTGATTTCTTCCTCGCCTTCGAGATGGCTCGCGATGCGAGCCAGGGCGTAAAGCAGACTCGAAAGCCTATTTAGATAGGCAAGTGTTTCTTTGCCGACTTTTATTTTCCCTTCTTCTGTAGCCTCCACTACTCGCCTCTCCGCTCTGCGTACTATAGTCCTAGAAATATCCAGCACGGCGCTATCTTTTGTGGCTCCACTTATAAAAAAAGTTTTAATTGGTGGTAAAATTTTCTCAATTTCATCCACTATTTTTTCTACTTTTTCAATTTTTTCTGCCTCTATGGATAGAGTCGCTCCCGCAACTTCTGCTTGGATTATAAATAAATTTTGCTGAATCTCTAAAATAAGCTCAGGGAATTTTATTTTTTCACCCCCAATCTCAAAAGATTTATCTTTGGTTCTAGCACGGGCTAAACCTAAAAAAGAATTCGCTTCATCAAGCGTGCCCAAGGCTTCTGCTACTTTTGAGCTCTTAGAAATACGCTGATCACAAGCAAAAGTTTTAGTGGTGCCGTCGTCTCCTTTTTTTGTGTATAACATAATTTTATATTACTATAAAACTCTTTCTTCGAGACGTTGGACATCTGCAAAGCAGGTGTCCAACGTCTGTTTTTAAGCTTCAAAAAATCTGTACCGGAAAAAGTTTGATTTTATAAAAGTATCATTTACTTATATTTCACAAACTCCGGAAACACAGGCAAACTCTTTTGCTCCAGTGGTATTATCTGTCGCTTCGTAATGAGAAAGTTTTGAGAAATCAATTTTACCAATATTCTTGGAACGCCTCTCATATTCTTCTTTGGTAATAGCTTCATATGGAGCTAGTTGGTAAACGTGTTCGGAACGAGGAAGGAAAGAAAGTCCTCCGATGACATCCCAATTTTCGTAAACAAAGTTTCCGACAGCTAGCCATTCATCTGGACCAACATAAATAGTCGCTGATGGATTGTGTTCCACGAAATGTTCTTTCAATCTTTTCCATTCTTTGATCAAATCCAAGGCTGAAACCTCATCTTTAAAGATAGCTCCTGCTGGCGCTTTCACTGGGAATTCTAGAACGAAAGTAGTTGCAGTTTCAGGAGATTGTCCGACTTCTGGCACACAAGGCACCCCTTGATCCCGAGCCATTTGAAGCAATGTGTCGGTATGAGAAATACGCACCCGACGAATAAAATACGGAGCATACCAAGGATGCATACCAGAACCAACCCCTAAAAGCTGACCAGAATTACCATGAGGCTTCACGCAAGTAATAGCAGTAGAAGGATTAATGCCAAAACGCTTAGCATACTTTTTATTTGTTTCAATAGAATCAAGTCGGAGAGTATCTAGCACTTTGTCATTTCTGATAATTGGATTATCATAATAACCAGTCAAAGATACTCCGAGTAATCTTTCTGCTTCACAATTTTCTTTCCATTTTTTTGAAAGATAACCAAAATTCGTCAAAGTGGATTGGTAAGTCCCAAGCAATGTCGCTAATTCCATTTTTCTTTTTAGGGTTTCTACTGTATCCTTTGGACGAATTACAATACTGGTCAAATTACAAAATTGCCTAGAGCGCAAATAAATCTCTCCGCAAGGATTCATCCCTATTTGTCGTTCATCTTTTAGAGCCTCCCATCTGCGAGCTGGCAATTGTTTCTCTAAACCGCCTCGATTGAAAATTCCACGTTCACCTGATTTAGATTTTACCAAAGAAGTCCATTCATTTAAAAACTCCTCAGCTGATGGCTTGGAATTATAAACTGCTGAGTTATTTGCCATACTGCGTTGTCCTTCTGTTAAATAGAATTGTCCTTTCTTGGCATCTCGCATTTCAGTGTCTTCTAATTCAGAAAGAGAGATTAAAGCGCTACGTCGTACCCCCCCTGCCACTACTATCATTCCAATCTGACAAATAATGTCATGCATATCCAAGTTTGAAAGGCGACGACCTTGTTTGGATAAAATTTTACGTCTAGCAAATTCCATCAGATCCATCAAGGGCTGAGGTCCAGATGCTCGTCCTCCAGCTGTTTCGAGTCGGGCCCCAGCTGGTCTAATCATAGAGTAATCAAATTTCAAATCTTTACCTCCAAACCAAGCGTTAAGCCCTGAAACAAAAGCATTCGCCCATCCTTCCTTACTGTCCACTACGACATGAGTCAATACTTTTTCTTTTGTTTGTTTTTTTATTTGTGGAAATTGTTGAACATTCTCCCATTCAACCGCGAATCCGAGCCCAGCGCCACACATTGAAATATACATAATTTCTCCTAAATCTTGAGGGCAAGTAGGAGCAATATAAGAACAATTATATGCCCAAACATTAGATTGACGACAAGCTTTCCCTGCAGACCATAAAAGACGCATTGAGGGACAAATATCTTGATTTAAAATTGCTTCTCGAACATCTGTGTATTCTTTTGCCGTAAGTTTATCTCCTAAATTCTCCTTCATGTACGCCATATAACGATCAATGGCCTCAATCCAAGTCTCCCTACGTCCTAGCTCTGGAACCCACCTAGAATAAAACTGATAAAAAATATATTCTGAATAAGGACTGGAAAAGTACTTGCTGGATTCTTCTACTGCGAGTCGAACAGCTTCAGGGACTGGTCCGAAAGCTGCTCGAAGTTCTGAACGCTTATTTCTATATAAAATATATTTCTTGGCTGTGTCGGTAAAATTATTTTTCATCAATTCTCTCTCCACAAGATCTTGAATCAATTCAACCGTTGGCAAAAATTTTGCTCCTTTGTGCGCGCTCACTAGCTCAGCTTGGAGCTTGAGAAGATTTCTAAAAACACGCTTAGCGACTTCATGTGATTCTGTCTCCCCACCCTCTCCTGTTACTTCAAAAGCTTTCAATATTGCTCGAGCAACTCTCTCTAGGTCAAAAGAAACAACTTCACCAGTTCTTCTTCGAATTGATTTTATTTTTGATAGTTCGCTCTTTAAAATTTTTTCTGTTTTTTTCATATTTTTAAATTATTTTAGGATTAAGAATGTTGATAGGCGACCGAAGAAAGGTTTCCCTTTTCCTGCCTGCCGGCAGGCAGGTCTTAATCAGATTTTCGTAAATCGCAGGAGATAAAATCAAAGCAAAAATAATATTACCCATCAAATGAAGGGCGGTGAATGGAATCTGCCCGATCAGAGATTGGATAAATGATTGATGAAAAAAAATAGGACCAACTGTAAGCCCAGTAAATGCGTCAAAAAAGAGCGTCCCTAAAATCGCAAAACGCACATAATCCCCCGCACTACCTTTTCCGCCGGAGGCGGATCCGCCTTTGGCGGAAAAATAACTAGCAGACCACAAACCTAAAATTCCATATGCTCCAACAGTAAAGAATGTCTGCGTTCCTAGTGTGCCAGTCACTATGTCGTAAATCAAAATACTTAAAACGGCAAAAGAAAAACCAAAATACGCTCCATAGGCTTTACTAAAAGGCATCATAGTCGCGAGGATTGGTTCGACATTTGGAGCGCGAAACGGAATCAAGCGCACAATTAAACACAAAAATATCGCAAGAGAAAATTTAAAATAATTTTTTTTATCTGCACCCATAAAAACTATTATACACGAAACCAACCCATTTATGTAAGGTGTATAACCACAATTTTTAGCATTAAAACACAAAATAAAAAATTATAAATATCAAAAAAATACCCTCCCAATAAAGCCCATTTATTATAAATATTTTTGAGCTTCAATGACCATTTTTGGGTGTTTTTATAAAAACTATGATTTTAATATATCGATCAGAAGTTTTTTATTATTAGACAATACTTTAGTGCGCATTTAAGGCAAAATGAACTTTTTCACTTAATTCTTCCATACTAAAGTCAGATTTAACAATATAAAATACAGGCTTATGTTCTATGATTGACTCCATGATTTCCTTATCATCTGGATTAAAA
>Ga0172379_10003612_pt1 | contig 24280 bp, 21 predicted proteins | sample GrowelOW334metaG_FD_119756 | JGI IMG/M metagenome (GOLD analysis project Ga0172379, IMG submission 119756) | Groundwater microbial communities from an aquifer near a municipal landfill in Southern Ontario, Canada - Groundwater well OW334 metaG | ecosystem: Environmental > Aquatic > Deep...
AGGGCGGAAAGGGTGCCCGAGATTCCATAGACGGCACCGATGGATATATCGATCCCGCCCAACAGGATCACGTACAATTCGCCGATGGCCATGATACCGATGATGGCCTGACTCTTAAGTACCGATCCGATATTGGAAAAAGTGAGGAAATACCGGGAGAAAATCGAGGTGGCGAGAATCACGAACAAGGTACCCATAAGGACGCGCATCGCGTCCGAGGCCATCAATGTCTTCAGACCGCGCATCCGCTGTCCTTTTATGCTGGACATTCATCGGTTCCCATTTCATCGTCCATGCGGCGCGATGGACCGGCCACAGCCGACCCAAGCGCGCCGGACCCGACGGGTCAAGCGGAAATCACCAAGCCTTCTTCCTGGCCAGGACTTCCTTGAAGTTGTCTTTTGTTACGTATTCCAAGGGTGTGTAGAAGATCTTCTGGTCCACCGTGCCACCCTTGATCAGCTTCAGGATCGTCCTGGTGCCGTAATCGCCCATGGCGGAATAATCCTGCCCAATCATGAAATCAGCCAGGGGATCGGGTCGGTCCAGGTACTTGAACATGGGATAGAAGGTATCCACAGTGCCGTAGATGCCGCCACGGGCACGGAACTTCACCAATTCGGGAAGGCTCGCAGGCGGCGCGAAGAAGGGCCAGCCTCCGTCCACGAAATATCCGTCCACCTCTGGGTGCGCGGATAGGAAGGTATTTATCAGCTCGACGGCTTTTTCCATGTTGTCGTCATTCGCCTGGAAGGCAACCTCCTCGATGGCGGTCCCCTTGATGACATCGCGGAAACCCTGGACCCGTTCGTCCAGAGCGGCCATTCCTATCACGCCGGTCTGGACGACCACCTTGCCCTTCCCGCCCATGAGCTTCACCATAAGTTCGCCGCAGGTCTTTCCCAGGGTGTAATTATCCGTACCCGCATAGAATGGACGTTTGGAATCGGGAATGTCGCTATTGAGTATTCCAACGACTATACCCTTGTCTATCGCCTTGTCGACGACGCCTTTCAGGGCCTTTGAGTCAACGGGAAAGAGCAGGATACCGTCCACCTTCTGCTCGATGAGTCCCTCGATGACCTTGACCTGCTCGGCGGCGTCCGGATTCGCGGAGGCAGTGGGAAGTATCTCCACCCCCAGCTCGGCACCTGCCTTTTTTGAGGCCTCAATCGCATCAAGGAAAATGGGGTTGTTCAGCGCGACGGGAACGATGGCTATCCGAACCTTGGCGCTTGCCTTTGTCTCTCCCTGTCCCGTTGCGAATACACCGGCAACGCACACAGCCGCGATCATCGACGCGAACAAAAAACGTTTCATACCGAACCTCCTGTAAGGATGCAGCAATTCAAATAAGGATCCCGGCCATCAAAACGCGACCGGCAACTCCCTACCTTTTTTTACCGATTCGATCTCCATCAGTGTCAACCGTACCGATTCCGCGGCCGAAGCGGCCGTCACCGTACCGGACAGCTTTCCCGCGGCGATGCCGGCGGTGAAGTCGGCGAGTTCGTGATAGTAGCCGTCACCTTCGGGCAACACGACAGCTGTTTTCTTCCCGCCTTTGGGAGCCAGGACAAGCACCGGATCCTTGGAAAAATCCATTTCGATTGTCGCTCCTTCCAGAACGAAAAAGGCGCGCATGTTGAAACCGAAGGAATCGGAGCAGATCCACCCCCCAACGGAGGAGGCAACAAAATCCGGGTAGGCGTATATCGATGCTATGTGGGAGATGCTGCCATCCTTCTCCACGACGCCGTTGGACCGGACGGAATCAGGCTTTCCCAACAGAAAGAGCAACATATCGACATCGTGGACGTGCATGTCCAGCGCGGCGTTCCCGGAACGCTTCCCGTCGCTCATCCAACCATCCCAATCCCAGGTGGGGGGCGCCGAAAATCGGGCGAATTCAGCATACTTCACCTTGCCGTATTTCTTGGAGTCCATGAGCTTCTTGATCTCGACGTAGGCGGGCCAGAAGCGCAGGCACTGTCCGACGCTGAACATTTTTCCGCTCTTACCCACGGCCTTCAGCATGGCCCCCGTTTCTTCGTTTGTCAGCGCCATGGGCTTCTCGCAGAATACGTGAAAACCGGCTTCAAGGGCCTTTATGGTATATTCGGCGTGCAGGCAGGTGGGAAGACAGATATCGACAAAGTCGAAGCCCCCATCCTTGAGCATGGCCGCATAATCGGTGTATTTCCGGATGCCTCCCAGATTGATGGAAGCCGAGCTTGTCTGGATATTCCCACCCGCGTCAAGGCTGGTAATGTCCATATTTTCCTTACGGAAATCATTCAGGGCCACAATTTCGATATTCCCCAATTTCTGGTATATTCCCAAATGGGTCTTGCCCATGAATCCCAAACCGCTCAACGCTACTCGTACCATTTCAATCCCCTTAATACCCTTCGATTATTTTCAATGCGGCGATGGCCTTTTCGGCGGCACCGTCCCTGCCGGGCACTATTTCCGCCGTGTACGTACCGTCATAGCCAACGGCACGGAGCGCGGGCATCACCGACCGGTAATCGACATCACCGGAAAGCAGGTCCACAAAGCCGTCCAGGGTACCAACATTGACCCTGAAATCCTTCATGTGTACAGCGGCTATGCGTTTTCCCAGGGTACGGATCCAGTCTTCCGGCTGCCCGAATTGGAGGATATTGCCCAGGTCCAGGTAGGACCCTACCCATTCGGAACCGAACTGGTCGATGAAATCCCGCATTTCGACCGGACTCATCAGGAAATGGTTCCAGACATTCTCGACCGCGAGGGTCACCCTTAGTTTCCGGGCAGTCGGCAACAAGGCTTCCACCGCCTCCTTGGCCCTTTTCGCCACCGCCTCGTAGGGTTGCGGCGCATAGGAAGGAACGAAGCACGCCGAAACCATACCCGGCAAATACAGGAGGGTTTTGGCACCCAAGGCAGCGCAGAGCTCCAAGGAGCGCTTGTAGCTTTCTATTGCCCGTGCCCGCACGGAAGGATCGGGGTTGGTGGGCGATTCGCCCCAGGCCAGACCCGAGGCGACGGTGACCAACTCGATGCCTATGCCGTCGGCCGCCTTGCGCAGGGCGGAGGCCTCTTCCAGGGTGGTCGCACCGGTAAGTGCGCCTGTTGCCTCGACCGTAAGTTCCATGCAGTCGTAGCCCAGCAGCTTCGCCTTTTCCATGGCTGTTACCTGATTGATGGAAGCCCCGTCAGTGCCGGGCGGAAAAGCCCAATAATTAATGCCCTTCTTCATGCAAAGCTCCTTGAATGCCTAGACTTCTACTGGACATCGGATGGGAATTATCAATTTTCAGCCTTTAACGGCACCGCCTGTAAGCCCGCCGACAAGACGTTGCTGTATCACGTAGAAAAGGACAAGGACCGGAATGATGGCAAGGAATGCGGCTGTGGTAAGAAGCTCCCATTGGCTGGACCATCGCCCGACAAAGCGGTACAGGCCAAGGGTAAGGGGCATCTTGGTCTGGTTCTGGATGAAGGACAACGCGAAAAGGAATTCATTCCACGCGGCGATGAACGTATAGATCGTCGTGGTTACAAGTCCCGGTGCGGCGATTGGCAGGATCACCTGAATCACGGTCTGCCAGCGGGTTGCCCCGTCAATGAAGGCGGCTTCCTCAATCTCCACCGGAATGCTCTTGAAATAGCCACTCAGCAACCAGATGCTGAAAGCCATGCTGAAAACCGCATTGATGACGATCAGACCGATGTAGCTGTCCAGAAGGTTGAGCCTTGCGAAGGTCTTGAACAGCGAAATCACCACAACTACGGGCGAGAACATCTGCACCACGAGGAACAGGTACAGCGCTACCTGCCGTCCTTTGAACCTGAGGCGGGCGATTGCGTAGGCGGCGGGGATGCTGAGCAGCATATTGAGCGCACTGGCTCCGATGGCGATTATCGCGCTGCTTTTAAAGTATCCCGCCAGAAGATATTGGGACCAGACCAAGGCGAAATTCCTGAGCGTGGGGGCATGGGGAATCCACCTTGGCGGGGTGACGTACACTTCCTGACTGGACCTGAGCATCATGGTGATCATGACGAAAAAGGGGAAAAGCATGACCAGCAACAACGCCAGCGTGAGCAGGAGGACCAGCGGCTTGCCCCTACTGCGCCATTTCGACCTTCTGGGCCTGAACTTCATGACTCCTCCTTGAAATAATGCCGCGCGTACACGACGCTCAGGGCGGTGAGTATGAAGAAGGTGATGACCGCCATTACGGCGGCCCTGTCGAAACGTGCATAGACGAAGGCGTTCTTGTAGATGGAGGTGATGAGGATATCGGTCGTATTGACCGGCCCCCCTCCCGTAAGGATGTAGATGGAGTTGAAATCGTTGAAGGTCCACAAGGCAGAGAGCAAGGTGGATATCTGAAGGATCCGTACGATGCTGGGCAGGGTTATATAGATGAATTTCTGAAAACCGGTAACCCCGTCCAGATCTGCGGATTCGTATAATTCATCCGGAATCGATTGCATGCCCGAGAGAAAAACCAGGGCCATGAAAGGAACGCCGATCCAGATATCGACCCAAATGGCGGCGATGAATCCGGAAATGGGGTAACCCAGCCAGATTGGGGGGTTGGCGCTTATGCCGGTAATTCTCAGCGTGTGGTTTAGAAGGCCGAATTGGGGGTTATACACCCAACTCCATAACAGCACGCTTATGGGAACAGAAGATGCCCAAGGAGCGATGAACAGCATCCGGGCTATCTTCCTGCCCCGGTACTCGACGTTTAATAGAAGGGCTATTATCATACCCAGGAATGTTTTAAGGGAAACGGCCAGCAGGGTCCAAAAAAGTGATCTGCCCGTTATGCGCCAGAATTCCAAATCGCTCATGACTTCGATAAAATTCGCAAGGCCGACAAAGTTCTGGAGCCATCCAAGCCTGTTTGTCCGGAAAATGCTCATCATGACCACATAGACCAGCGGATACACCATGAAGCCGAATACACACACGACCGCAGGCAAGAGGAGGAGATATGCGAGTCTTGCTTCCCTGGTAAGAAGCCGACGCTTCGCGGTCGGGGCTCCCTCGTTCACCATGACACCTCCGGCTCAAAGATAGGGGCTGCGAAAAAGCGATCGGCTTTTTCGGCAGCCCCCATGGACGATTTACTTCTCGTTATTTGATGTTATTGATCTTGTCGATCGCAGCCGCAGCAGCGTCCAAGGCGGCTTTCGGGGTCTCGGTCTGCAAGTATACCTTGGAAATCGCATCCCAGATGACATCCTGGCACTGGTCCCATGTCGCGATGAGCGGCCAACCCTTGGCGTTGGCGGAGGCTTCGCTCATGACCTTGTACATCGGAGTATTGAATACGGGCAACGTGGAGGCTTTCTTGGTAACCGGCGGGAATCCAGCCAGCTCATCAAACTTTCCCTTCCATTCGGACTGGTACCAGAAATCGATGAACTTGCCGGCTGCCTTGAGATTCTTTGCGCCGGAGAAGAAGGCGACAGAGTCGGTGATGATGAGAGGGGCGGACTTCTGCCCGGCAAAGGGAGGAATCTGCGCATAGGTTACCGGGAAGGTGGATCCGGCCTGTTTCATGGCAGATTCCACCCAAGCGCCAATCATGACATACCCAATCTTGTCGGCGTAGAAGAGGGGGTGACCCTGAATGCGGGTCATGCCCAAATAACCGTCCTCGACAACCTTATCCTTATTGGCAAGCTTGTCCATGAAGGTGAGTGCCTTGATGCCGGCGGGAGAATTCACGAGGCTTTTCCCGTAGGAGCCATCAGGATTCTTGGCGAAGAAATCGCCGCCTGCGGCATAGAAATAGTAGGCGAATTCGGTAAGTTCGGTATTTTTCTGCCCTACCATGAAAAGGCCGTAATGGTCTGGAGGGTTGTTCGCCGCAATCGCCATTGTCTCGAGTTCTTCCATCGTCTTCGGAACACCCTGGGCGATACGGTTGTTGATGGCCATGAAGCGCGCTCCTGCCGCTACCGGCAAGCCCATCAATTTTCCCTTCACCACGCCTTCCTTGGCACCGGAGAAAATATCGTCGATCGTGGCCTGGCTTACATAGGAAGCAGGCTCCGCGAGCTGCTTCAAATCCTCGTATTCAAGAAGCCAGCGGGTACCGATGATGGAAATGTCGGGCGGCTTTCCACCTGCAAGCGAAGTGGTTAGCTTGTCCTTCATCTGATCCCACGGAACCGGGACGATATCGATCTGGACATTCGGGTCTATCGCATTGAAGGCGTCCTGCAGACCCTTGCGGTAATCCTCGGTAACGCCATCATAGCCGGCCCAGAAGAAAGTTGCCGTTGACTTGCTGGCAGCTGCGGTATCCGCCTTGCCTGCGGCGAAAACCAGGCTGGGCAAAGCCAGCAGGCCAACCATGACGAACAACACCGTCAGGTGTTTTCCATTGAGAGTACTTTTCATTTCCCACTCCTTTTTATACGTGATGCGGGAGGCACCGTATGATTTGCATCCCGATCCAGTGCGATAGCCAACGAGAAGCCGGTCCCGTCCCATGCCAGACCGATGGGGTCGGACAGAAATGCGGCGTGACTAACGGTACGTTAGCTTAAATCAGCTTGAAGCATGGGAAAGGATTTGTCAAGTTTTTTCGATTTTAATATACAGGATGGACTTCCCGGACCGCACCGACTTGTAGGCAGCCTCGATCACTGCCTGGACCTGCAACGCATCTTCCAGAGGCACCTCAACCGATTTTCCGCCCAGGATTGAATCACTGAAGGATTCGATTTCCCGGGAATAGAGATTTCCATCCTCCAGTTCAAGTTCCCGGGCTGCGATATCCATTCTGGCCTGACCGGGGTCATACGCCTTATCGCTTTCGGCACGCAAGGCTGCGACATCCGTATACGCACGGGCCGCGCCGTATTTTGAGCGTAAGCGTTCCGCAAGCCCTGAATCGACTTCCATCACCGCCACCAGTATCGCGTTGGAAGCCAGCATCATGCCGGGAATGGTCCTGAGGGCGGCGATACCTCCGGCTCCGATGACACCCCATCCAACCTGATTTATGTCAGACCTCCTGCCTCAGGTGCGCTTTCAGGACTTTCCTGACACCGGCGATCACCCGTTCGATGTGTTCCGGTTCCCAAGTGGGGTGCAGGAACACGCTGAAGGTGACGTCCCGCAGGCGCTTCGCGTTGGGGCAGATCTTCTCGCCGTACCGCACGGCGGCGGGATCGGTGTACTCCTTGGACAGGAAGGGAAACTTGGCACTGCCAAAGCCGTTGAGCTGACGGTAGGCCTGTTCCTCGTATGCCTCGGGCCACTGAATCCCGTAACAGGGTATGCCCAGGGCAGTGAGTTCCTTGATGAATTTCGCTGCATGGACGTCCAGGACCTCCGTATCCAGAATGATGGGGTACCACCAGTAGGCGTTCTTGCGCTCCCCTGAATTATGGGGAAGCTTCCTTATTCCCCTAAGCCCCGAAAAGGCGTCGTCGTACATGCGGGCGTAAGAGAACCTGCGCGCGAGATTCCAGGAATCCAGCCGCTTGAGTTCGTTGATGCCTATGACCGACTGCAACTCCGTCATCCGGAAGTTGAAACCCACCCGGTTGTGGACATAATTAAGTTTTTCTTCCAAAGCCAGGAGGTTGAGCCTGGACTTGACGTCATAACCGTGGTCGCGGAAGGACCGGCATTCCCAGCCGAGATTCTCGTCGTTCGTCACTACCATGCCGCCTTCGCCGCCGGTGGTAAAATGCTTGCTCTGGCAGAAACTGAAACAGCCCACATCCCCGACCAGTCCGGCCTTCACGCCTTTGTATTCCCCGCCGAAACATTGGGCACAGTCCTCGATCACCTTCAGTCCGTGTTTCCTTGCGATTGCCAGGATGGGTCCCATATCGCACACGATGCCGTACAGGTGCACGACGACGATACCCTTGGTGCGCGGAGTGATAAGGTCTTCGATTCGGGCCGGATCGATGGTGTGGTCGTCGGTGACGTCGCAGAACACGGGAATTGCCCCGGATTGGACGATAGCGAAGGAAGACGCGATGAATGAATAGGAAGGCACTATAACCTCGTCACCGGGACCGATCCCAAGCGAGCTGACGGCGATATGCAGGGCGGAGGTTCCGTTCGTGCAGGATATCGCCATTTTCGCGCCTATCCAGGCAGCCCAGGCTGCCTCGAACTCCATGCCTTTCCTGCCTGTCCAATAATTGACCTTTCCTGTACGCAGGGGCTCGAGGATATCCGTAAAAGTCTCCTCGGCGAATTGCGGCCACATGGGAAAATGCAAGTCCTCGATGCCGGCTCCGTTCATTACCCGCTCCTTTTCCATAGTCCCTCCCCTTTCCATTTCCTGATGCGTAGCTATTCCGTTCCAGGCCAACGACCCAGGGCCGGCAATGCGAGAAATTGATCGAGCAGGAGTCGGGCACCGCCTATGGTCACTGCATTACCCTTGATTGACGACCGTCGGATGCGCCTTGTACCCGCCCAAGGTTGAAGGGCGATTCCCGCCAGATGATGTTCCAGACGGTCGAAAAGGATATCGCCCAACGCTGCCATCCTCCCGCCGATCACCACGGCCTGCGGATTGAGGATGTTCAATGCCGAGTTGATTCCCGAAGCGAGCCTGCGGGAGATTTCGTCTATGGCTTCCAAAACAAGCGGATCCTGCTGTTCCGCCGCACGGCAAAGGGATCCAAAATCGATCTGGCACGCATTATCACCTAAATCCTTCAGGCAAGGGGAATATCTGCCCGACTCGAGCATCTGGATTACCATGCGTATCAGGGCAGGCACATTCGCCAACTGTTCTACACAACCCCGATTGCCACAGGGACAGGGCGGACCGTCGATATCGATGGATACATGCCCAATTTCACCCGCCATGCCGGAAGAGCCCCGGTAGGGATGGCCGTCCAGCACGATTCCGGCACCTATGCCCGTATCGATGTCGATATACAGCAGGTCGCGGATTCCTATTACGACTCCGAATTCCATTTCAGCGTACGCGCTGAGTATGGATTCGTTCTCCAATTGAACGACAGCATCCTCGAAACGCCTGCGGAGGATTGGGATGAAATCGTTCCTCTGTGCAATAGTCAGGACAGTGGAAGCAATGATGCTTTCCCGTTCAGGGTCCATGAGCGCCGGCGCGCCGATACAGATGCCCCTAAGACGCCCCTCATCGACCTTGAGACCTGCCATCAATCGTTCCGCAACCCGTATCAGCCGCACTCCTATCTCCCCATAATCTTCGATCCCCTCCCTCGATTGACCCAACTCAGTGCCGTGCAAGTCGAAAATGGCCACTTCGAAGCACTCCCGCGCGAGCTCGACGGAAAGGAAAAGAGCACCCCGCGGAATGAGGGCAAGCAGGATCGGCTTTCGTCCGCTGCCTGGCGTCTCCGCGGGACCCAACTCACCAACCAAACCCTGCCCAATCAGCTCCGAAACAAGGGTCGATACGGTGGTCGGGCTTAATTTAGTCCTGTTTGTCAGGTCGGCACGGGAAAGGGGGCCATTGTGATGGATCAACGAGAACAGGAGTCCCTTGTTGGCTGCCTTGACCTGTTGGAGATTTGCGGTTCTGTTGGCACCGGCATTTGACTGCTTCATTGAAGGGATATCCTATTTTTCCATTCACTGGAATAATAAGAGTATACACAATTCCTACAGGAACGCAAGAAAAAACAGCACACTGGATGGAAAAAACTAAGCGCCTACACGATCCCCAGGGAGAAATCCCCAAGGATCCTGAAGAAGTCGCCTTCACGACAGACACAACGGGAGGACATGCGCGAAGTGGTCTGGCTTGGACTGAGGAAATGATACAGGGCAAGGCGCTTGCTGCGGGGTCGTGTCAAACCTGAGGTGTTCCAGGCGCATGATTGTTGGATGTCCACCAAAAAGATCGCTGCAGCCAACAAATCGGCCGAACCACCCGGGCTGATGCGGCGTGAAACAAGGTCGGCGGAAAAAAGCGCCAGCGCGGTGCGGCCGGCGGGAGTGGTCATGCCGCCAGCCTCAAGGACGGTACGCGCTCCCTGTTTTACCAGGTCCAAGGCCCCTTTACCACCCCGATGCAATACGGTGGTATCGTCGGCGCGTGTCATAATCAGCAAGAGTGCGTTTACGCAATCGTTGTCGTTCGGGGATCTGCGCTCCGACACACGGATCAGAAAATCCAATGCGCCGCCATCCAGGCTCCGCAGGGCCGACTCGGCCTCCCCACGGACGCCACGGGAACCGAAAGCCCTGAACGCGGCGGCGCCGTTGGTGGCAGCCGATGGAAGCTCCCGTTCCGACACGCCGCCCGCCACCCGGGCGGCGAACCGTCGTGTGCGGTCGGCGGTGGGTGGGATACCTGCACCTATAAGCGCGCCTGCAGCCGCAGCCTGTAATCCCACCAGGAACAAGGCGCCCTTGTGGGTGTTGATTCCGCCGGTCGTGGCAAACATGTGTCTTTCGCCTTCGATGCCGATATGCCGAAGCGCACCCAGGAAAGATTCATCGGCTTCCGCCGCATTGGGTTTCACCAAAGCGTGACTGTTCGAGGCCCCAGCCCACACGGGTTCAGCAACGCCGCGCTCCAGCCCTTCCCGTGCGCAGGCTTCGAAGCAGGGCCCGAGCGCCAGGGCGCTATCGGCGAAGGTCATGAAATCCATGTCATCGTGCGAACCGCTTCCGTTCCTGTCCACGAGCCCAGGCTTGGGCGCCGCGGCCACTTCCCGCAGGAGGGCTCGGACCGCGCTTTGCCCGATCTGCGCCGCCCTTGCGGAAATGGAAGATGCAACAGAAGCGGTACGCATTTTCTATGCTCCGGCTTTCACCGTTTTCTTGGAGAAGGCACCCTTGGCGAGGGGCCAGCCAACTGAAACTACAGTCAGAATGATCAGGACAAGGGCGATCGGAGAACCCACAAAAATCTTGGGGTCATTGTTGGAAATCATCAGGGCTTGGCGGAAGGATTGTTCCATTGTTCCGCCCACGATGCCGGCGAGGATCAGCGGGGAAGAAGGGATTTTTGCCTTTTCCATGAACATGCCGATCAGTCCGAAGATGATCAAGGTGAAAAAGTCGATGGTGCTGCTCGTAATAGCGTAGGTGCCGATAAAGGCCAACCCCAGGATGATCGGGTACAGGATTTTGCCCGGGATGGCCAGGAGGCGCACCAGCACGCTGGCAAGCGGCAGGTTCACGACCACCAGGATGATGTTGCCGATGAACATGGAGGCAATCATGCCCCAGGCAACATCCGGCTGCTGCTCGAAGAGCAGGGGACCCGGCTGGAGGCCAAGCATCAGGAGGGCACCCAGCATGACGGCGGTGGTTCCCGAACCGGGGATGCCCAAGGTCATCATGGGGATGAGCGCGCCGACGGAAGACGCGTTGTTGGCCGCTTCCGGGGCAGCGAGGCCTTCGATGGCGCCCTTGCCAAACTCTTCCGGGTGCTTGGAAAAGTTCTTTTCCTGGTTATAGGACATGAGCGCGGCCATGGTACCGCCTGCGCCGGGGAGGGCACCGATGAAGAAGCCGAGCGGCGTCGCCCTGAGGATGGCGGGCCAGGAACGCTTCCAGTCTTCTTTGGAAATCCAGATCTTGCCGAATTTGGTCTGCATCTTCCTGTTCGGGTCGTGGACAGTCTTGAAGCTCTTGAAGACCTCTCCCAGCGCGTAGATGCCGATGATGATGATCAGAAAGTCGATGCCTCCCTGCAGTTCCAGGACCCCGAAAGTGAAGCGGGATATGCCCGTCAGGCCATCCTGTCCTACTGTCGCTATCATCAGTCCCAGAAACATGCCTATGAAGCCCAGGAGAATCTTGTCCTTGGACATGGCTGCTGTAGCAGCGAGGGCGAAGAGCATCAGCAAACAGTATTCTGCAGGGCCGAAGTGCAGGGAAAAGCGGGCAACAGGTAGCGCGACAAAGACAAGGGCCACATTCGCTATCATGCCGCCGATGAAGGAGGCTATCGCGGAAATGGCCAGCGCCGATTCTGCCCGGCCGTTCAGGGTCATCGGGTAACCGTCGAAGCAGCTGGCTATGGCTGCACCGTCACCGGGGGTATTCAGCAAGATCGACGCGCGGGAACCGCCGAACATCGCTCCGTAGTAGACGCCTGCCATGGTGATCATGGCTCCGACGGGCCCCATCGCGAAGGTCAGGGGCAACAGTACTGCGACACCCGTGGCCGGGCCGAGGCCGGGCAGCATGCCGATGATGGTACCGAGCACTCCGCCGAAAGTCGTCCAGAATAGATTCATGGGCGTCAGGGCAACCTGGAAGCCTTGAGCCAGATTTACAAAGATAGTTTCCATATATGTGCTCCGTTCTTCCGGATTAGATATCGAGGAAGGGCAGGCTCGGGAGCTGGATGCCGAGCGCGTAGGCGAAGAGGGCATAGACGCTCACGCTGAATGTGACCGCGACTATGACGTTGATGATGGCGCCTTTTTTCCCGTTGATCAGGAAAAGGATGCAGCCGAGGTAGAGGATGGTGGAGATCACGTAGCCGGCATGCTCGAAAATCAACGCGTACACAAGGCTGGCAACAATGGTGATGAGGATTTCCTTCCCATAACGGGAAAGTGTTTTGGGAAGGGCTACTTTTTCTTCCGCCTTTCCTGTGGAAATCTTGCCGAGTTCGAGCAGGGTCTGGGCGATGCCGAGCAACACCATACCGATACCGATGATGATCGGGAAAACGAGGTGCCTGGACGGGTCTCCGAAGGTAGAGCGCGGCAGCATGAAGGCCATCAGCGTATAGATGCCGCCGAGGGCGATCGCGGCGATGCCGGTGATCAGGTTCATGGTCATGATAGCTCCTTGGGGGAAGGCCGGACGGCGCAGGCCATCCGGCCGGATCGGATCGTGACGCCCTATTTGGCTATGCCTATCTCCACGAGAATGGACTTCATGAGCGTGTTGTTCTCTTCCAGGAACTTCACGAACTCGGGCTGGTCTGCATAGTTCTGGTCCCAGCCATTCTTCTCGCAGGCGTCGGCCCATTCAGGGGTTTTCACCATCTTGGCCAGGGTCCCGCGCCAGAAAGACTGGGCGTCGGCGGACATGCCGGGAGCGCCGAAAAGTCCGCGCCAGTTCAGGAAGTCGGCGGGGATTCCCGCTTCGCGGCAGGTGGGAACGACCTTGCCCAAACCGAAGGAAGTCCGCGCGGCGGCGGTGGAGGCGACTACCTTGATCTCTCCGGATTCGGCCAGGCCGCGGAGGTCGCTGAGGCCGGCGGACAGAACGTCGATATGATCGCCCATGAGCATGGCCGCACCGGCATTGTCCTGGAAGCTGATGTATTTGACGGCTTTAAGGTTGGTGATACCTGCAGCCTTGGCCATGACGAGGAATTGTACGTGGTCCATGGAACCCGCTGCGGAGTTACCGCCGATGGTCACGCTGGTGATGTCCTTTTTGAGCGCATCTATTATCTCGTTTATGGACTTGAATTTGGACGTCTTGTTAACAGCGAAGGCGCCGTAGTCGGTGATAAGGCGTGCAAGCGGGGTGGTATCCTTGTAGCCCAGGGGTGTGGAACCGTTCAGGTTGATCAGGAGGATCGGCGGGCTGTACACGGCGATGAGCTTGTCGTTCTTCTTCTGGGTCTGCATGTAGGTCAGGTTGACCGCGCCTCCACCACCGACCTTGTTGGTGACCGGCATCGGGTTGGTGACCAGCTTGGTGTCCGCAAGGACACGGGCGACCGTGCGGATGGTGAGATCCCAGCCACCACCGGCACCTGAGGGCGATATGAACTCGAGGTTGCCCTTGGGCTTGTAGGCCTGGGCGGATAGGGGTGATGCCGCGATGACTGCCGCGGCGACTGCGAAAAGCGCCAATTTCTTCATTCGATGTCTCCTTTCTTCTTCAATTCCGCCATGCCCCGTTCAAGTATCCCGGTAAAACGCCACACGACTTCGGCGCTCCCGTGGAGCCGCCGTCCCGCGCAGATCGCCGCCGGTGATCCGCATACGAAGCAAGTCCGCGTGGCCGATCCAACGGCTTCGCGGTCCAGTTTTGATCCCTTGCCGTCGTAGACATCGAAGTCCCACAAGCGCCCCAAGGAATATCCGTCTTCAAGACCGACCGTCACGCCCTTGACGAGCGCCGCACCGGCCTCCAATACCCACATGAAACAGGGTCCTGCCGCGCCGTTCCACGACTCGCGATGAAGTACGGCCAGAGCGCGTCCTTCAAGAACAGCTTCCAGCCTTGCCGCTCCCAGTCGGGCAGCTTCGCTGATTTCCGGACCATCCTTGCGCTGCCCCGGCACCACCATGGTCAGCTGTACCAGCGTCCTGGCATACTCTATCGTCAGCCGGCAACGGCGGTCCTGCCTTCGGTAGCGGTCATCCAATACCGCAGCCAACCCCGCATCCATGACCGGGACTTCCGGAGCGATCACTCCTCTTCGCCTCCCATCGCGGTTGCCTGCCGGATAACATCGAGGATGGTACCATCGCGGTATTCCACGATGCCGACGATCTTGTCCCCAAACCGGACAGGTGCCGGTTTTCCGGTAGCCTGTTCCGCGCGTTCGCGCAGTTCGTTTATGTCGTACACGGGCAGCCGGGCTGCCTTCAGCCTGTCGCGCACTTCGGGACGCCGCGGATTTACCGCGATGCCCTGGTCGGTCACCAGCACGTCCACCGTCTCACCAGGGGTGATCACGGTGGTCACCTTGTCGATGACCGTGGGGGTGCGGCCACGGATCAGCGGCGCGACTATGATGGAAAGCCCCGACCCGATGGCCGTATCCGAATGCCCGCCGGAGGCTCCGCGTATGACTCCGTCCGATCCTGTAATGACGTTGACATTGAAGTCGGTGTCGATTTCCATCGCGGAAAGTATGACCACGTTTAGCTTGTTGACGACACAGCCCTTATTTAGGGGGTTGGCGTAGAGCGACGCGTCTATCTCGGTGTGGTAGCGGTTGGTCCCCAGGGAACGCACCGCCTCCAGGTCGAAACTCTGTACGTCAAGCAGGCGCTTGATCAGGCCTTCCTCGTGCATCTTGACTATCTGGCTGGTGATTCCGCCAAGTGCGAAACTCGCGGTGATGCCCCGTTCCAGCATCATGTCACGAAGGAAACGGGTAACCGCCACCGAAGCGCCACCCGAACCGGTCTGGAGGGAAAAACCCTGCTCCATGTAGCCCGAGGCGCCGATGACGTCTGCCGCCGTGCGGGCGATCAGCAGTTCCCGTGGATCGCGGGTCATGCGGGTGGCACCCTTGGCTATGCCGGCGGGGTCACCGATCTTGTCCACAACAACCACATGGTCCACCCAATCCTGATGGATGGAAACCGGCGTGTTCGGGTATTCACCCAGGAAATCGGTAAGGAGTATGGTCTTCTTGGAATGCCGGGCGTCCACGACCGCGTAGCCCATGGAACCGCAGGCGGAGGGTCCCGAGAATCCGTTCGCGTTGCCATATACATCCGAAGATGGAACGCCCAGAAAGGCGACGTCGATTGAAATTTCTCCCGTCTCCACCGCCCTGGCGCGGCCACCGTGGGAATGGATAAGGACCGGGATATCCATCAGGCCGCCGGAAATGGCGTCGGCCAGGGCACCGCGGATACCGCTCGTGGAAATGCGCCGGATCAGGCCGTTCCTGATATGTCCGATCATCGGGGCATGACAGGTGGTAAGGGAGCTGGGTGCCAGGACAAGATCCCTGAAACCCATTCTCGCCAGCACGTCGAGCACCATATTCACGACAAAGTCGCCTTCCCGCAGATGGTGGTGGAAGGATATGGTCATGCCGTTTTCAAGGCCAACCTTCCGCACAGCCTCCTCTATCGATCCAACCACCTTGGTCAGGCGCGGAAGGGTACGCGAACCCTTTTCCCGGCGCACCAGAGGTGTATTCTCCCAGGCTCCCGCAAAGGGGACCAAGGTTCCAAAGCCGTTCACCTGGCCAGGCAATTCGCGGCCGAGCGCGTTCCTGCTCATGACCGCACCTCCTCGTTGATCTCGATGCCCGAAGCCCGGGCCAATTCCAGATTCCGCAGCGCGCGCTCCACGATGGGTTTGTCCACCATCCTGCCATCCACCGAGATGACCCCCGAACCCCGCTCCTCCGCTTCCCTGATCGCGGCGATGATACGGAGTGACTTTTCCACTTCAGTCTTCGTGGGGGTGTAGATTGCGTTGACGATAGGTATCTGCAGGGGATGGATCACCGATTTCCCGTCGAACCCGAGCTGCTTCGCCAGGCGGACTTCCCTGGAAAAACCATCCTCGTTGTTGACGTCCGCATAGACAGTATCGATGGCCATGATACCTGCAGCTCGGGCAGCCATCACCAGGAGGCTGCGGGCTACAAAGATTTCCGTACCCTCGGGGGAGCGGGTGGTGTGCAGGTCGGTCACGTAGTCCTCCGCTCCTATGGCGATGGCGACAAGGCGGGGGCTGGCCAGGGCGATTTCCCGGGCATTGAGTATACCTTTGGCGCTTTCGATGGCAGCCATAAGCTTCGTCGAACCGGGGACGCGGCCGAAGCGCTTCTCGGCTTCGACTACGACTTTCTCCACCTGGACGATATCGTCGACTGTCTCAGTCTTGGGCAAGCGGATCGCGTCCACCCCTGCGGCAACCATGGCCAATACGTCCTCACGGCCGAACGGTCCATCCAGCGTGTTGACGCGAACGACCTTCTCGATCTCGCCGTAGTACAGGGTCTTCAGTGCGTTGAACACCAACAGTCGCGCCGAATCCTTCTCGCGAAGTGAGACGGAATCCTCCAAGTCGAACATGATGGAATCCGAACGGTAGATGTGCGCGTCCTTGACCATTCCCGAATTGTTGCCCGGGACGTAGAGCATGGTTCGCCTCAGTTTCATTTGAGCGTCTCCCATGAGATCGGTCCTGCCTCGTCAGTAGCACGGAGAAGGGCGGCGGAAAGCCGGGCACGGATCGTGCAATCCAGGGCACCCTTGTCCTGCAGTCGCACCCGGCAGGCTACTACACCAAAACCGGCCAGCGTTTCCGCGACTACCGCACGGATCTGTTCGCCAAAGCGGGCAGCGGACGCACCTTCAATGTCTATATGAACGGAAGCATCCGCTTCTGGTTCCACGGTTATAAGGACGTCGCTGGATTCCAGGGTCCCGGCTGCCGCCGTCTGTGTAATGCGCATGGCGCTGTTCCTCCTGTTAATGGCGGCCGCTTCCTGCCGCGATCGCCTCGATCACCGTCACCGCTTCGGGTGACCTTAGATACGCCATGGTTGTTTTGGGTACGAGAACTTCAAGCCCCTTCCAGTCGCCCTTCCGTAATGCCTCGCGGACCGAGGAAGCGCTGATCGCCCTGCCCTCCGCCTCCACCCGCGGCAATTCCTCCGCAGCCAGCCCGCAGTCGGGCAGAATTTCCTTGATGAGCGAGTTGTACAGTTTCGTAACCTCGCAGTAGGGTTCGGTACCCATGAAACGCGCTTCGATTCCTAGTGCGGGAGCGACCCTGCTCGCGAAAAGGGTCACGTCCAGCCGTGCGTGTATCGCCGTAGAGCGGGATTTTTCCTTAAGGAAATAGGTCGGGAAAGTGGCTTCGGAAATAAGGTATGGTCCACTGTTGATGACGGCCACATTCTGTAAATCCGCCGTACCCTCCCGCACCAGGCGAAGGCGGACATCGGCGGGAAAGGAGGACTTGTCGGCTTCGAGGACGAAAACCAGCAGGCGGCGGCAACGCGCTGCGGCCCGCTCTATAAGGCTCCGGTGCCCCAGGGTAAAGGGATTGCAATTGACAACGACGGATCCGATACCATAGCTCGGTGGGATATCACCAGCACCAGATTGCCGGGGAGCTGCTTGCACCCATGTCAGCGGCGGTACCAGGGCGTCGAACCCGGCACGCGCATCCATCGCCCAACGGCCGAATGCGCGTGGGTCGCTCTCGAGCAGGACCGCATCGTCGCCCGAGGCTGCCAGGCGCCTGAAGCCAAGGGAAGTAAAAATAGCCTCGTTCTTGGGGGAAGTGAAGACCCGCAGGAGGTTCCTGCCACGGTTGGCCGCTTCGGCGAGTACCCGTGAGACAGCCAGGGCGGCAAACCCCTCGCCTTCCAGCGCCGGATCGACAGCAACGCCCTTTATGATGTTGCCTGCCAACGACGCCGATGCGGCCGGGATGGAATCGTACTGGACCAATACCGTCAGTTCTATGTCGTCTTCGAGTTCCAAAGACCGGGCGAGCAGGAAATCGGCGGCTCTTTTCCGGTCCCCTGTATCGCGTGGGGATAGGATTTCGACTTCGGTTCGGTATGCGTCCACGGGAACATGGTAAATCTGTTTATTTCAGGAGGAAGTCGGACAGCTTCCGTTTTTCTTGTAGGACGGACACCTACAGGGATGTCAACCCAGCAGCTTGTGCCTGAATACGTATTCCATGACTTGGGCGTTGTTTTGCAATCCCAGCTTTTCCAGCAGCCGGGAGCGGTAGGTGCTGACTGTCTTCACGCTCAAGGCAAGCCTGTCCGCGAGTTCGCCGACAGTCTTGCCTCCGGCGATGCCCAGCATCACCTGGGACTCCCTTTCGGAAAGTAGTTCATGTGGTTTGGCATGGGGATCGCCGCGAAGACTTTCCATTACAAGATCCTTCACCTTGGGACTCAGGTAGGTTCCACCTCCGGCGATGGTACGTATGGCTTCGACCAGTTCTTCCGGTGCGCTCGATTTGTTCAGACAGCCCGAGGCTCCCAATCGGAAAGCCCGTACCGCGTATTGTTCCTCAGGCTGGATCGAAAGCATGAGGACTGGCGTCTCCGGCGCGATTTCCTTCAGTTCGGGCAAAACCTCCATCCCATCCTTTCCGGGAAGCGAGATATCAAGGATAATCACGTCATAGCGACGCGAACGCGCCAAGTCGAGGGCGGCAAAGCCATCGTTTGCCTCATCCACGATATCGACATACACGGAACCGGACAGGATCTGCCCCAAGCCCTTCCTGATGAGGGGATGATCATCGGCTATGAGAACCTTAAGCATCATCAGCCTCCCGCGAAACCAGGATGGGAAGGCGGGCCAACATGACAGTACCACCCGTCTGGGCAGGATAGATATCAAAAGAGCCGCCGAGGTAGGAACAACGTTCGCGCATGCCGGCGATCCCGAAAGACCTGTCGGTACCAGGTTGCGAAAGATCGATACCCCGTCCATTGTCGTGGACGGTCAATTCGAGGGATCCGTTTTCGGAGGCCAGGCGGATATTCACCTCCGTGGCACCTGAATGTCGGGCGACGTTGGTCAGATTTTCCTGTAACACCCGAAAAACCGTCGTCTTGGTCCTCCGCTCCAAATCGAAGGGTGCGGGATGAAAATCTGTTGTGCATTTTATGCCGCTCCACCGGCTGAAATCCCGGACCAGCCATTCAAGGGCCTCGTGCAAGGAAAGCGTATCCAATACGGTCGGTCGGAGCCGTGTGGAAATTGATTTTACTGATTCCAGCGCAAGGTCAGTGTATTCCAGAAGTTCGGCCAGCCGTCCTTCCATCGTTTCCGGGGAGACCCGGGAATTCTGCTTCGCCCAAAACAAGCCGATCTTGACAGCAGTCAGGGTCTGCCCCAACTGGTCGTGGACCTCCCTGGCTATCTCCGATCTTTCCTCTTCCCTGGCATCGTGTACATGGGCGGAAAGGTCGCGCAATTCCCTCGTTTTGCGTTCCAGATTACTGACGCGCAGGCGGACAGCAAAAAACAGGGAGAATGCAGCAAGGGCTGCAAGTCCGAAAATAAAATAGAAACTCATCCAGAAAGGAGGTACCACCTCTACGGTGACCGACGCCCCGGACTCGTTCCACAAGCCGCGATTCCCGGCTCCCACCGCCACGAAACGATAGCGACCGGGAGAAAGGCGGGGAATCACGGCCGTGTTGTTCGTCCCCAGATAGTATCTTTGATTCCTGCGGCCTTCTATGCGCAAGGCATGCAGATTCTTGTCGGGATCGGTAAAGTCGAGAACCGCCAGGGTCAACGCGAAACCCGAAGTTGCCCAGGGCACACGGATGAAACCGGTATCGGAGGGAAGGAAAGAACTGCGCTCGGCGGGCTTTTCACCCTCAAGAGGCACCAATGAAACAAACCTTACAGGGGGTGGATCAACGGGAACGATCATCTCCGCCGGGTCGAAAAGATTGAAGCCTTCAGCACCGCCGAAAGCCAGCTTCCCATCAGCCAGACGGATGTAGGCGCCAGGAGCAAAATGATCACCCTGGAGTCCGTCTCCTTTTGTCCAGGACCACACGACGCCCGTTTCCGGTTCGTAGCGCAACAATCCTGCTTCGGTAGACAGCCATAAGGCCCCTGCCGAATCCTCCGCAATTCCGAAGATTCCCGGTTTGCGGGGAAGGGGGCCAAGATCGACCGGACTGATGGAAACGACTCCTCCTGCCCTTTCCCATCGATCCAGCCCGGAGCCGGTGCCTATCCACACACGTCCTTTCGAATCCCGTTCCAGGCAATAGATGGACACGTCACTCGTCGAGCTTGCGTCGTCGCCATTTGCGGGAAAATGTTCGATCCTTGAGCCGGAAGGGTCGATACGGTGAAGACCACCGTCCCAGGTGCCAACCAGAAGCGATCCGTCCGAGTCCTCCAGAAGGCATCGAACGGACCTGCCAGACAATCCTCCCAGGGAACGGGGATCGTAACGATAGCGTGCTTTGGTTCCGTCCGGGTCAAACCGGATGAGTCCCGAACCTTCCAGCCCGATCCAAAGCCTTGAGCGGCAATCCTCAAAAATCGCCCAGACCACAACGCCGGCATCATCCCCAGTTTCCGTACCCGTTTCCAGCCGCAGGGGAACCTGAAGGAGGGGGCCATCGGGATCGGACAGCCGGAACAAGCCGGAACCGTCGCTTCCCGCATACACCGATCCGTCACGCGCCACCAGCACCGAACAAAGTCGATCGCTGGACAAAGTCCCCACTGCGCCGAACATCCTGTATCCGCCCTTTACCGGATCCCATCGGATGAGGCCTCCACCATCCGAGGCGAGCCATACGCCACCAAGACGGTCTTGGGAAAAAGCACGTATTGTTCCTAGTGGCAAGCCCATACTTCCATCGGCGGGATGCAGGCCAAAGGAAGGCGCAGCCGGATTGCCGATGGACAGTCCCCGATCTTTCAGCCCCACCCACATGAGCCCGCTACGGTCACGGATGATCGCCCTTACCTGGTTTCCGGAAAGTCCGTCCTTTCTTGTATCGTCCCGTTGAAGGACCAGCGGGTTCCCGCCATCCGCTTCCAGGACAACCAGCCCCGATCCTTCGGTGCCCACCCAGACGCGTCCGTTTTCATCCGACGAAATGGAACGGATCGTCGCATGAGTTCCGCCTATGCTATCGGGAAGGAAAATGCGTCGCAGGGAAATGCCTTCCGGTGATGCAAGATAAAGACCATTGCCTTCGGTACCGATCCAGATCTTTCCGCCTGAATCCTCATACAACGCGCGAATCGTCGGATCCGCTGCCGTACCGGGCAGGCCGATCCTTTCAAAATGGGGGGGGGCTTCCTCCGGTACGACGCCCATTGCAAGGCCGCCCCTCGCCATGCCGACCCAGAGACGGTTCTGGCGGTCAAGGAGTAGTGCGCGTATTATGTCGGAACCAATCGCTCCCGAGCTGTCCTTAAATCGATGGAAAGTACCAGTTTTCCCGTCCATCAGCACCAGGCCGGACCCACCTGTTCCGATCCAGAGGTCTCCATCCGTTTCAGAGGCAAGCGAATAAACAAGATCGCTGAAGGAGGATTCGGAAGATCCGGAGGAACCGCGAAAAACCTCCACAAACCCGCTTTCCGGATCCAGCCTGTTCAGGCCTCCCCCATCGGTACCTATCCAGATCTTGCCATCGGCGCTCTCCGCCAACGCAAAGATGACCGAGGCGCTCAAGGACCTATTTTCGGTACCCCCTGGCTTGAAGGATACCATCTCCTTGCCGTCGTACCTGTCCAGGCCGCCAAAAGTGCCGATCCATATGAAACCCCGCCTATCCTGCAGGAGGCAATAAATCGAGTCGTTGGAGAGTCCGTCTTCGGTTGCCAGGGTGGAGAATGGAAGCCGCTCTATGGAACTTTCACCGTTTGCGAAAGTTCCAAGCGCGATGAGCAGATATAACGCAGTACAGGATCGACGGATCAATCGAACCACCTCTTTCCTACTACTGCGTTTATAAACCATCCAGAGAATAATGATAAGACGAATAAGACCTACACGGCACCCAGCGAGAAATCCCCAACGATCTTGAAGTGGTCATCCTCGCGGCGCACGCTCAAGGCCCGCTCGGGAAAGCGCTGGGGCAACAGGCGGCGCAGGTGGGCCACAGCGGAATTCATGATGCGTTCCCTGGTCTCGGGGTTTACCCGGGACAGGGTTGCCACCCGGATGGAAACGAGATAGCCGCGACCGAGTTCGCTGCCGAAACCGGGGGTAAAATCGGCGGCGGCCTCAAACAGGCCGTCTGCCTCGGGGTTGTACGCCTCTCCCCGGGCCGGGCGGTTGGGATGCAGGGGATATTCGTCGCCGTATTCATCCTCCAGCAGGAGATCAAGTTCGTCGAAAAGGCTTTTCAGTCGTGCTTCGAGCTCCCGCTGTTTGGCATGGACATACACGTCGCCACGCTCCCCGTCAGGCCAGACCCGGCAGCACGAGGCCTACGACGTCCTCGAAACGCCCTACCGGGTGGAAAGTGATGCCCTTCTTCACGTGTTCGGGAATGTCATCCAGGTCGCGAACGTTCTGCTTGGGAATGAGTATATCCTTGGCGAGGTTGCGCCGGGCAGCTATGGTCTTTTCCTTGAGCCCGCCAATGGGCAGGACCTGCCCCGTCAGGCTTAGCTCGCCGGTCATGACCAGATGGTCGCGGATGGTCTTTCCGGTTACCAGCGACAACAGCGCGGTGGCCATGGTGATGCCCGCGGATGGCCCGTCCTTGGGGGTGGCGCCTTCGGGGATATGCAGGTGGATGTGGTTCTTTTCGAACCATTCCAGGCCCACCCCGTACTTTTCTCCGGCAAGCTTGCGCACGTAGGTATACGCGATGGAAGCCGATTCCTTCATGACCTCGCCCATCTTACCGGTGAGGGTAATGCCCTCCTTGCCGGGCAGGGAGACGGCCTCGATCACCAGCGTGTCGCCGCCCATGCTCGTCCAGGCCAGACCGACAGACATGCCAGGACGGTCGGCGGTCTTTACTTCCTCTTCGGCGAAAACGGGCTTGCCCAGGTATTTCTCCACCCCGGCCTTGTCTATGGCGAATTTCTCCACCGGGCCGGTCTTTTTTGGCAAGCGGGGAGCCGCTGCCGCAACTGATTTGGGGGCTGGATTGGCGGAGGGGGCAGAAACCACATTGGCTCCGGAACCATTTCCCGGAGCGGGAGCTACGATCACGGTCGCTGCAAACGCGGCAGCAGCAGAAGCGGCGGCAGCAGAAGCGGCGGCAGCCGCGGCATCGGCCGCGTCCTGGGCGGGTTTATTGTCGGCAATTTCCTTTTCTGCGGTCTCCACCAGCTGCTTGGCCAGCTTACGGTGGATCTTGTCCAGATTCTTTTCGAAATTTCGTACCCCGGCCTCTCGGGCAAAACCGTTGGCTATGTGCAACAGCGAATCCCGGGTGTACTTTACCTGGGTCTTTTTAAGGCCGTTCTTTTCCAGGCTTTTGGGTATCAGATAGCGCTTGGCTATCTCTATCTTCTCGGAATCGATGTACCCGGGCAGCTGGATTATCTCCATCCGGTCCAATAGCGGCGGTGGGATGCTGTCCAGGGTATTCGCCGTGACGATGAAGAAAATGTGCGAGACATCGAAGGGCAAGTCCAGGTAGTGGTCGCGGAAGGAATAATTCTGCTCCGGATCCAACACTTCCAGCAGGGCGCTGGATGGATCCCCCTGGTAGCTGGCGCCCATCTTGTCTATCTCGTCTATCATGAAGACGGGGGCCTTGGTCTTCACTATCTTGAGTCCCTGTATGATCTTGCCGGGCATGGCACCTACATAGGTGCGCCTGTGCCCCTTTATTTCCGCCTCGTCCCGCATGCCACCTACGGAGAAACGGAAAAACTGCTTGCCCAGGGCGCGGGCGATGGAACGTCCCACCGAGGTCTTGCCGACACCGGGCGGGCCTACCAGGCAGACGATGGAACCCTTGGTATCCTTGCGGAGTTTTCGCACCGCCAGGTATTCCACTATGCGGTCCTTTACATCGTTAAGGCCGTAATGGTCCTCTTCCAGTATTTCCCTGGCTCGTTTCAGGTCGAAGTGCTCGGCCACCGTCTCCTTCCAGGGCAAGTTGACGATGACGTCCAG
>Ga0172379_10003613_pt1 | contig 24276 bp, 14 predicted proteins | sample GrowelOW334metaG_FD_119756 | JGI IMG/M metagenome (GOLD analysis project Ga0172379, IMG submission 119756) | Groundwater microbial communities from an aquifer near a municipal landfill in Southern Ontario, Canada - Groundwater well OW334 metaG | ecosystem: Environmental > Aquatic > Deep...
ATGACTGACGGCTCCTTCGCCCGGCGACCATTGCAATGAAATGTCCGCTGTACTCAATGCTGAAAAAACATTGCCGTCGGCCGGGATGGGATTACTTGCCATCTTCAGCACGCTCAAATCAGCGGTTACTATAACCTGAGTAGCCGTCGCTGCGACCTTAATGCAGCGGCTGTTGCCATAACTGGAGTATATTCTGCCGTCGCCAATACAAGCGTTGACAGTGGCAAGCTGACTTATCGGCAATATCAACGTACCGCCTGTAATGTTTATTTTGCCGGCGCTATTAATCGTAAGAGCACCCAAACCCGTTAAAGTTCCTGCCTGCAACTCGATCAGTGCGGTGCCAGTGGTAGGCGTTGCATGGCCCAACGTCATTGTTCCAGCTACTTTCACCTTTGCTGCGCTGCCGGCAATAGTCATCCGCCCTTTTGCTGTGCCTGTACCGCCGCTTGCCATCAGTAATTGGCCGCCTATCGTAACGTTTGCGTCATTATTAAGCTGCACCCAATTGTCATTCGGCGTCTGATTGCTTACATACAAGTTAGAACCTATCTCAAGAGTGCCGCCGTTCATTGTCAGATGGCCAGTGCCGCCAGGTGTCCCTGAATAAACGCCAACTTGCAGACTAGCGCCAGTGAGTGTTTTGACCTTTCCACCGCTATTTATTTCTAACTCTCCTAAACCATACGCTCCAACATAAAAATTGGACGTAGCGGCGGTGCCATTGAGAAAAGCGCCGTTATTTACTATCACCTTCGCTTTTCCTGTCGAGCCCCAAGCCAATCTAATCTGCGAAGCAGCAGTTATTGTACCGCCGTTCATAGTCAGGATACCGTTTGAGCCTACACCAGCGCCTATAGTAAGGGATGGGTTTGTCACCGATAGATTTACAGCACCACCAAGCATATTAACATCGCCTATCGTAGAATAGGCGGGAGCAGCTCCGGCATAGCCGATAACAAACGTCGGAACGGTAACCACTGCGCCAGGCTCGATCTTCAATGTTCCTCTGCTATTTGTGGCAGCAGCGAGCCAGCCCAAGTTCAACGAAGTAGCAAAAGCTGCCTCGCCTTTAATGGTTAAAAAAGCATTCGTGTTTGCGATACCGCCGCCAATATACACAGAAGTGGCTAATGCTTTGGCAGCACCAACCATATCTGTTCCGATGATACACTCTTTGGCTTTGTAAATAAAAGCCCCGTCACCGGTGGTTGGATAAGCCAGTATCGGGACATACGTCGAACTCCCCCAATTGCCTGCGGCATTATTCCATGCATTGCCGGCTTGCCCCGGGTTCATCCAGTAGTAGTTCACTGCCTGAGAACTCGCCGAAAAGAACACCATGCACAAAACGATCGCTAAAACAAATTTTACTTCCTTCTTCATATGAACCTCTATCCTTTCAAAAACATATCTGTTCTCATGTACTTTTTATATTTATAGTCTCGGCAACCACCCAATATCAAATACCCCTCTTTTAAATTTTCAACTCACATTGTAACACATTTAAGGTTGCAATCCAAGCTGATAATACGCTTATTTCAGCCAATTTTCGGCCATTATCGCGAAATCTTCAAAATTGACTATTTCGTCAGCATTTAAATTGCCGCTGCTTTGGCCAGGTTGCAGCCATTGAGATGCCAGCTCCGCCAAATACAGAGAGGTAATGTCAATAATTTTTTGCGCGTTTTTTTATAAGCTCTACCTGGTCATAATTTTTTTCCTCAACTCTTAAGTGTTGAATCTTTTATCGGTCTATTCAGCTAACGCAATTGCTTCAGATATCAGTTGCGGAACTGATTTAATCCGTTCGAGATGTCTTATGATGAATGCTCGCAGGATGGCGTGTTGTGAGTAACCTGTTCTTCCTTTTAACATTCCTTCTCAAATTATATTGACAATAATTTGTGCAGCGTTAGAATTTGGATTAAGCGCATTTAGAACTTGAATTTAAGAAGATAAAGGAGTGTTTTTTATGGTTAACATACAATCCATAGTTCGAAATCAAGCCAACGCAATCATAATTGTTTGTATTTTGGCGGGCAGTGGTTTTGCCGCCGAAAAAAAGATTGAGCAAGGCGGCAAAGATTTTTTTGAAGCCATCGCGATTGAATCTCCGAAACGCCAGAATGTCGAGCTGCATGAGAAGCAGCCTGACCCCAAGCCTGATATTTATGTTGAAGCCAAGATTAACAATTCCCAGACTGATATCATCAAGTACAAGCCGATGCAGACAGAGAGTGAATACAGGGCCGAACTTGTACGTTTGAAAGATTATTATAAACCGTATCTGAGAGATTTAACGCCTCCATATGAAAAAACAAGGAGCCGATACGATTTAACAAAATTTCAGTTCAGAATGGAATCCGCAGATGACCAGGCTGATATTACCAGAGTATTTCGTGGCGATGGCAACTGGGAAGACGCAAACATTCCAAACTACCGCGGACCAAGCGGCTGGTGGCGAGGGTATTACAGAAAAACGCTCACAATCCCGCAGGAAGTCCTGAATAGCGAAACAATAATCCTGCACTTTGGCGCGGTAAGTTATGAATGTGATGTCTATATCAATAATCGCTATGTGGGCGGTCATACCGGGTGGTGGTCGCCTTTTGAATTCGATATAACGAAATATGTAAAAAAAACCGGAGAGAACATACTTGTTGTATTGATTAAAAATGAAAATTCGTCAATAGCGTTGGGCGCTGCCGATGGCCGCAAAATATTTGCAGCCACCAGTCAGGGCTGGAACGATCCAAACACGGGCTGGCATCACAGTCAGTCCGGCGGCGGTATATGGCAGGAAGCGTATATTGAGGGCCGACCGCAATTGCATATCACAGATATATTTGTACGACCCGACATTGACAAGGGATATGTGGACGCAATTGTGCAGGTATATCAGCCTGCTCAACTTAATGATGGTATAAAAATGCCGAAAGTTAAGACGCCCGTCAGCCTCACAGTAGATATTTTTCCGAACAATTTCGAAGGTGAGCCTATCAGAAATGTTAAAGTAAGCACTTCTGATGCCGGCGCTCTTTTCAGCGAATACTCCGGCCGCATAAAAATTGAGAACTTCCGAACATGGGAACTTAAAACCCCATGCCTTTATACATTGCGGGCTACAGTAAGCCCCAATGACCCGAACGCAAAAAAAGACATATTCCAGACAACGTTTGGAATGCGTAAGTTCACCATGGATGATGTAAATGTGCCCAAAGGCAGCCTGTATCTGAATAATAAGCCCATTATCCTCCGCGGTGCCAACACTATGGGGAATATGACGCGGGAATACCAGGAGGGCAACATTGATCAGGTCATCGAAGATATCCTTATCGCCAAGATGGCCAACATGAATTACTGGCGTTTCACCCAGACCGTTTTACAGCCGGGCGTATACTCATTATGTGACCGCCTTGGAATCCTGACACAATCAGATCTGCCGCTTTTCACATATCTATCACGTTTTGCTTTGGAAGAGGGTATCAAGCAGGCCGGTGAGATGGAACGTCTTGTACGCAATCATCCCTGTAACATAATGATATCTTACATGAATGAGTCTGTTACAGGCGCTAATTGGAACCGCCGAGTCCTGTCTCGTTATGAGCTGGAAGAATTTTTCAAGGCCGCCACAACGGTTGTGCATATATACAACCCTGACAGGGTGATTAAGTCGATTGACGGTGATTTTGAGCCGCCTGCCCCTGATTTTCCGGATATGCATTGTTATAATATGTGGTACGGAGGCTGGCCTATCGGCAGAATGAATAAAGGTTATTGGTGGCCTGATAAACCCGGCTGGAAATTCGGCTGCGGCGAGTATGGCATCGAGGGGTTGGAAGCTGCGGAGACGATGTTCAAATATTATCCCAAGAGCTGGCTCCCTGCTAATCCTAATGACCCCTGGAATCCCCACAAAATTGTTGGTGCCCAGACATGGTCTACTCACCGCAATTGGTTTGACACACAGGAAACGATGGCTGACTGGATCAACGCCAGCCAGGAACACCAGGCTTTCGGCATTCGAATGCAAACAAGGTCGTTTCGCCGTATGAAAGATAATGTATCCTGTGCCGTTCATCTTCTTATAGATGCCTGGCCGGCCGGATGGATGAAAACGCTGGTTGACGTGCAGCGCATACCTAAGAAGGCTTATTTTGAATTCCGTGATGCCCTTACGCCTTTAATGGTTGATATTCGCACTGACCGCACACGCTATTATGACGGCGAAAAATTAAATCTGGAATTCTGGATTTGCAATGATGACGAGGCGACATTCAAGGAAGGCACAATAATATGGGAAGTATGGCAGGATGATAAGAGAATTTTTGCTCAATCGTGCCCTGCTCAAATTCCGTCATACAGTCCAAAATTTGCGGGGTATTTCAATTTCACTGTTCCCAAGGTGAAAGAGCGTTCGGAGCTGACCATAAAAGTCGGCCTCAAAAATGCCGGCGGCGACTATGTCCATGCTTCACAAATGAAGGTTGAAGTTTTCCCGGAATTTCAGAATATGGCAAAACACTCTGCGCTGGTATTAGGTGGAGACAAAAGTTCGGCTGCCGGACTCGCCGATTCGTTGGGGCTTACAAAGGTATCGCCGACATTGCAGCCTAATCCCGACATTATACTGGTGTCTGCCCCGAACGATCTCAACAGCAACTGGGAAATGGTTTCGGATTATGTGGACAAGGGTGGTACCGCGGTACTTCTTGAACAGCCGGCTAATTCGAAATGGGTAATCGGCGATCAAAAAATCCTGGTAGTTCAATGGGAGTGGGCTCATGGAAGAGATTTTGTCTCTCGCAAAACCGGACACTCACTGGTGGAAGGCTTTAAGCCTTTCGATTTTGCTTACTGGTACGATCCTAATACGGACTGCATCAGGCATATTGTGTATGGATATCTTAAGTCTGAGCCGCGCGAGCAGAAAATGCCTGAATTTTCAGCCTCAGCCAGAAAATTTAATTTTGCGCCAAAAGGCGTTGAGGTTGAGGGCTTCACTTTGAGCGATGGCAGCGTATTTGATTCCGCAAAAGGTTTTGGGTGGGACAAGGACATGCGAAAGACGATGCGCAAACGCGATTCCAGGGGCAAGCCTGAACTTATAACCGGAGTGTCAGTTGTGGGCGAGACCAAAGAGGCTGTATTTTCAGTATCTCTGGACAACGGCGAGTATGCGATAACTCCGGTAGGCGGCGATGCGGAATACGCCTCACACTTTGAAATTTATGCGCAAGACCAGCTCCTTGTCAAAAAGGATGTGGCAAAGGGTGAGTGGGTATTTGAAACTTATAAAGTAAATGTGAACGATGGCAAGCTTGATGTTCGGCTCAAGATAGATCCAAATCGTCCCATCATAGGCGCAGTGATGAATTGTTTGATAATTGAACCCTGGACGAATAATGTGGCAAAACGTGTTGCATTATATGAGCAGGCTTCGAAGCAGTCGGAGCTTATTCCTGTGCTCATGGGCGGTATAAACGGCCTTTCCGTACCTGTTGTCGCCGAAAGGAAATTCGGCAAAGGCAGATTCTTTATCTCGCAAATTACCGCTTCTGACAGGGTTAAAACTAATCCGATTGCACGATTGTATTTTGAAAGAATGATATCACAAGCTGCTGAAAAATGATTTAAACAGCTGACAACTAAGAAAGAAAATGTTATAGCCGAATACGCAATTACTCATGGTTTAAATTGACAAAAGCGAAACTTATTACTATCAGCATAGTCTCGTTTTCAGCCGCTGTTTTTGCCGATGTTAATGTACCTCCCTTGAAGGGACCGCCTGTACGCTCAGGTTCTCCGATAGGTTTTGTTGTGCACCCGGCGGAAGGAATGTACGATCACTTGCAGCGATTTCCGGCCAATGCTGAATTAAGTAATATTTTTATTTGGCGAATGAAAGACCAGGATAAGCAAATCGTTGATTTTGGTCCGCCCGCCCAATGGCTACAGAAACTATATGCATCCGGCCGACAGGGATACCCCATACTTGATACAAGCGTATTCCATTCTCAGGGGTGGCGTGCCGAACTCACGGGGGATGCAAATCAAAAAGAGTATATGATAGGCGCTGACGGAAAGCCGTGGAGTTTAGATGGGGACAAGACACATTTTTCGTCCCTTTACTCACCTGTATTCCGAAAAGGAGTATTCAACTATATTGACCAGCTCATAGACTGGATAAAGCTGAATGACAAGGAACATAGAATACCGGGTTATATTGATGGCGCCGAATGGTTTATGCCCGCAACCCTGGATTACAGCCCTCTGGGAATATCGCTCTTTCAAACATGGCTGCAAAATAAATACAATGACCTTAAAACACTGAATGCCGCATGGGGCAGCGGTTTCCAGCAATGGCAGGATGCCGCCCCACCGCGAGGAATCTTAGTTGGGAATGGTTATTCCGGAATACGCACAATAGCATTTACACGTTCCGAAATGAAAGCAGTATTTAATGTTTCCGGCATAAATTGCAATTGGGTCTCGCCCTCAATCAAGGTCGAACCGGGTCAGGACTATAAAATATCTGCAAAAGTTTGGCAGGATGGAGTTTCTGAAGGATTATGCGCAATTAACCTTATTTGTTATGACAAAGCTGATAATCCTATCATCAATGAAGTGGACGGTCAGTTTTATTGGACATCGTTCTCGAACCAAACGTGGGGCACTATTTCAGAAATTTGCCAACTTCCTGCAAATGCCTGCCGCGTTCGCGTGAAACTGTGCCTTTTGGGTACCGGAAAGGCGAGGTTTGTTGATCCAAGTCTGCAAAAGTGGCCGACCGGAGAACAACTGTTACCTGTCGAATTTTTGGCGGTAAAAACTGCGCAAAAGCTATGGTCTTTTGAGAATGACCCTAATTGCGGGCAAAGCCAGATAGTACCGGCAGAGGATAATGCTAAAAAACTGATGTTTTGCCTGTCTGTTCCCTCGACTCCGCTTCCCTATAAGCACACTGGTGCGGCATGGGAAGACTGGGTCACCTTTTCCTATGAATCTATGGCCGGCTGGCTCAACATGTGCGCTAAGCATATCAAGCAACGCGATGAAAGCCGACAAGTGATAAGCTACGTCGGCTGCGTATTTGGATTGCATACTCTGGGGGATTTCAGCACCAACTGGCAGCGTTTGGATATAAGTCTTGCCAATTCGCCTGATGTTAATATAAACGGCATTCAAGTATGTATTGCAGACCACGATTTCACTTGTGCCACTGGTCCAATTGATATTACCCGCAAATATGGCAAGCACATTTATGCTACGGATTTAGTTGATTTTCCGTTCGGGCTGAATTCCGGATTCGAAGCGATTTATCTTGGCGCTCTGGCGGCAGTGCAGCATGGTATGGACGGGATGTTTTACTATTGCTGGTATGCTAACGAGCCTAAAGCCTATAATTATGCGACAAATCTCACGAGTTCTGAAATAAAGCGTTTTATCGAAGACACTAATTCGGCAATTGAAGCGGTTAAAGGATATGTTCTGCAAACGGATGTTGCCGTACTACATCCAATGATGTCGTATTCATTGGCGGATGAGAACGGCCGAAAATCCGACCTATTTGATTCTGCCGGATTATATCATCTGATTCTTGATATTGGCCTTATGCCCGATATATGGACTCCATACGAAATAGCAAAACAGGGGCAAGACTGCTTAAAAAAATACAAGCTGCTCTTTATTCCTGACTGTCCGATTCTTGATAATGCCGCAAATCAGGCGCTGATTACTTTCATTCGAAATGGCGGTGTAGTTATTGGTACTGGCAGATATCCGCAAAAAGATTTTGCGGGTAATTTACTGAATGAAATCATTCCTGCGGCTTCCGGAACAGAATGTGTCTCGGCCACAGACATTACAAAGGCGATTTCTGAACATAAGGTTGCGACTTTGGGCAGGGGCAGAATTTATTGGATTCATGGGAAATTAGGACGCACTTACTGGGGTAAAGTGAAACGTTGGAGAGAAGCCGGAAATACTCCAAGTGTATTTATGCAGACGGATATTTCGAATGATTCGGAGTCTCTTCGCAAATATATAAGATGTTCGATGGATAAGCTCATTGATTTGTCGGGCATTCATCGGGTGGCAAAATTTGATGTTGCATCAGGGAATATTCATTTGGCAGTTTATAAGAAAAAAAAATCCGATTCCACCAACAATTTACTTCTGTTCCTCGTAAATAAAGGCAGAGGCCGCACGGAAGATATTTCTATGACCATGAATTCATCTCTTTCAGCAAAAACAGGGGATGTCCTTATAGATTTTGACCGAAAGGTGCCTGTCTCTGCGGATGCTAACGGACTCTTCACAATACCTGGTTTTGCTCATAGTTGTATTTTACTTTGCGAGGGAGTAAATAACGCCGTAAATAGTCGTCCCTGAAAAAGTCTGTTTTAATTTCAGACAACAAATGCAGACGGGATAAATGCCGCAGAAAAATGCAAATTCTGTACAAGTCGTACAGGCCAAAATAATCTTCCGCAGCAGCTTGCGGATATTAAGCCCGCAGGCTGTTCACGGGGCAAACAATTATTTTGTTTGCCAGGAGATTGCGTAAGGGGTAAAGGTTTGCGGCAATGCGGAATTCAAACTATGTGAAACAATAAGTTTGTATTTCGTATTCGGCTCAACCTTCAAATAAAGATGTTCTACATTATCAACGGGACTATCGCTGAAATCAATAAGCGTCTGGCCGCCCTGCTGGTCAAGTTTCCATAACTCAAGCTGGAAATCGGCGAGGTTCTGCCATAAAGGCTCAAAGGGATAATCGCGGCTGTATGGTCTGTTCCAGATAAGCGTGGCGGTAATAACGGGCTTTTCGGTTTTAAATTGGTAAACTCTTTCGGCAGTGTAATTCGGCTCGATTATATCGAACGACCAGCCCGACGGCGGGACATTGCCATCTGTTTGCATACCTGCAAGCAAAAGATTGTAAGCGGACAAACCATCGAGCATACCAGCGCCCTGCCGTAAATCGAGCGGATATTCGGAATCATCATTTGGCAAATCGAAACCTTTGTGCCAGCCGGGCAGTTTTTTGGCAGCGGTCATCAGAATCGATTTCATAACACAATTGCCAAAAACCGGAGAGACGGCAAACGTCAGTTCCGGCTGGGTGTTTGCTTTTTGAATAAGCAGAGCGGCAACGGAAGCAACAACGGGGGCAGCGAAACTTGAATAGTCGCCTGTGGCGGCGAAGTCATTTTTTTTGCCAGCGACGGCGACGAGGCAATTGCCCGGCGCTATAATGTCGGGTTTGCATCTGCCATCGAGAGTTGGTCCCGCTGTTGAGCGATTGGGAACAGGCGAATTGAAATCCTTCAACGAGCTATTGGAATCGGCTACGCCTACGGCGAGTACGTTTGCGCCTGCGGCGGGATATAACGGCAAATCATGGGCATCAGTTCCGTTGCCGATTGATGCGATAACGAGCAGGCCGAACTCTTCGGCCATCCTGTCTATACCTCTTGACCACCAATCTTCGACCGACCAGCCGAGGCTCATTGTGAATAAATCATCGCCAGGCCAGTTGCCGGCGAAAATGCATTCGGAAAGAAACTGGCGAAATTCATAAACATTCAATTTCGCATCAGGGCAGGCGCCTTCATAATCAAATCTGCCAATACCCGGCAGGTTCGCATCGGAGTACATACCTGTGAGGATTGAGGCGATGGCGGTTGAATGGGCAGAAACACCCGCGTTTGACGGGTCGGAATCGTGGAATTTTATTTTCAGGTCTTTGAAGCAATTGTGTGAAATATCGGGGCGATAGTCATTGCGTGGTGTTTGGCCGGTGTAGGTATCGCTTCGGCAGACAAGGCCGATGTTCACGCCTTTGCCGGTAAGGTTTGGGTCGAGGTCGCCGATTTTATAAATGCCGGCGATATCGAGCGCAAAAGGCTCTACGGCAGCGGCTGCGAACAGCGGGCAGGCTGAAACGACGAGCAACAAAATGGCACTAAAACAATTCTTCAAAAAAATCCTGAATGACCGCTGATTTTTCAATTTTCAAAGGTTACCTAAATTTTTGAAAATATACAATGTTATTATAGCATATCTTGCCTAATTTTACCAGAGTATATATTTTAATTGCTACTTCTTTATCGGCAAATACTTAGGGTTGCAAAACTACCGCTTGCCAAACCCTTAGCGACTTGATATACTCCTGTAAAATAATTAGTGATAAATGACTGGTTTTGGTTATGGAAGTCCTGCTAAGCTCCGATAAAATCGCTGATTGCACTGCTGATTTGGCCAAAGCGATATATTCGCAGACCAAAGATGCCGGGAAAATAGCTGTGGTAGGCATTCGCAGCAGAGGAGAGATTCTTGCCAAACGACTCACCGATTTACTATCTAAAAAACTCAAATCCGAGATTCCCTGCGGCACGCTCGACATAACATTATACAGGGACGACCTGAACGACCCGCACGGCAGCTCCCAGCCTTTTGTCAGAAGTACAGAAATCGAGTTCGATATCGACGGTAAAATTGTCATTCTCGTTGACGATGTTCTGCACACGGGCAGAAGTACGCGGGCGGCGATGGATGCGCTGATAGATTTGGGCAGGCCTGAAGCGATTCGGCTGGCGGTGCTTGTGGAAAGAACGGGACGGGAGTTTCCGATACAGTCTGATTTTGCGGGAATAAAAATTAATTTACCCGCCGGTAAATCCGTGCAGGTGAATTTTACAGAGTCTGACGGCAAAGACGAAGTTGCCATTATAACGGATTGAACCGTCGGTTTTGCCGGCGGTTTTTTTTTAATAATACCAAATTGACGGAACTAAATTTTGAAGAAAAAAGAATTTATCTGGAAACATAAGGACTTAATCGGTTTGCGAGAACTGAGCAGAGAGGAAATCGAACATATCCTCGACACGGCAGAAGGTTTTGAAGAAGTCAGCACAAGGAGCGTCAAAAAAGCCCCTGCTCTTCGCGGCAAGGTGGTTGTCAATCTTTTCTTCGAGGACAGCACAAGAACGAGGAATAGTTTTACATTGGCGGCAAACCGGCTGAGCGCGGATGTAATCGAATTTACAAAAAAATCCAGCAGCGTGAGTAAAGGCGAAACACTGCTTGATACGGCTAAAAATCTTGAGGCAATGGGAATCGACATCGTTGTAATCAGGCACAGCGCGGGCGGAGCTCCGAAATTTTTGAGCAGGAATATCAACGCCTGCGTCGTGAACGCCGGCGACGGATACTGCGAACACCCGACGCAGGGATTGTTAGACGTTTATACCATAAGAAAAATGAAAGGCTCGCTGGAAGGGCTTTCTGTGGCAATTGTCGGCGATATAGCACATTCGAGGGTTGCAAGGAGCAATATATACGCTCTAACGAAACTGGGGGCGAAAGTGATTCTTGTCGGACCGCCGACGCTTATGCCTGCAAAGATAGAACAACTGCCTGTGAAGGTGAGCTATTCGCTGGACGATGTTATCGGGCAGGTCGATGTAATAAATATGCTGCGGATACAGTTCGAGCGGATGGGGTCGAACCCGTTTCCATCGGTAAAAGAATATTCGCACAGTTTCGGACTGACGGTTGAGCGAATGAAAAAAGCGAAGAAAGATATTCTGGTTATGCATCCGGGGCCAATTAACAGAGGGCTTGAAATCGAAAGCGAAGTGGCTGATGGGCCAAACAGCGTGATTTTGCAGCAGGTGCAAAACGGGCTTGCGGTGCGAATGGCAGTTCTGTTTCTCGTCAACCAGGGCGCATCGTTAAAAAAGTAAATTTAAATTCTTAATTTTGAGTTTTGAATTAAATGGCAAAAAATATTTTAATAAAAAACGGATTTGTAATCGACCCGGCGAACAAAATAAACGGCAAGGCTGATGTGCTGGCCATTGACGGCAAAATCGCAGAGGTCGGAAATGTCAAAACGCAGGCGGATGTCGTAATCGACGCAGAATGTAAATTAGTTTTGCCCGGCCTGATTGATATTCACGTTCACTTCCGTCAGCCCGGCGACGAAGAAGAAGAAACAATCGCATCCGGCTCGGCAGCTGCGGTTGCAGGCGGATTCACTTCGGTTGTTTGTATGCCGAATACAGACCCCCCGATAGATAACGACACAAGCGTCGAATATGTTCACAGAATGGGCAGGCAGGCCAGAAAGACGCACGTTTATGTGATGGGGGCAATTACACAGGGACGCGCGGGCGAGCAGTTATCCGAGATGGGATTTATGGCTTCGGCAGGCGCGGTCGGGTTCACGGACGATGGCAACGGCGTGCAAAACGCGGCGATGATGCTCAAGGCATTGAAGTACGCTTCGATGCTGAAAAATGTCGTAGTGAGTCAGCATTGTCAGGATAATTCGCTGGCCGGGGCGGGCGTGATGAACGCGGGCTTTAATTCGACGGTTCTCGGAGTGCCGGGGATTGACCCGCTGGCTGAGGAAATGATGATTTGGCGTGATGTTCAGCTTGTTCGCAAGACGAAGATGCGTTATCACGTTCAGCATATTTCCACGGCTCGTTCGGTGGAAATTATCAGACAGGCAAAGGCGGAAGGTTTGCCGGTGAGCTGCGAGGTTTCGCCTCATCATCTGCTTTTGACAGATGATGCATGCTGCGATTACGATACTAATTATAAAGTTAATCCCCCGCTGCGAACAGAAGCGGATATCGCGGCGCTGAAGCAGGCGATAAAAGACGGCGTTATCGATGCTCTGGCCTCTGACCACGCGCCGCATTTGAAAAGCGAAAAGGAACTGGAATTTCTGGCTGCTCCGTTTGGAATAGCAAGTCTTGAATGCGCGTTGAGCCTTTATATTAAGGCGCTGATTGAGCCGAAGGTTATCGATTGGCCGCAGATGATTGCGATGATGACTTATCGGCCTGCGAAAATTATCAGTGTCGATAAGGGAACGCTTGGCAAAGGCAAGCAGGCGGACATCACAATCATCGACCCGAATTTTGAATATAAAATTGATGTGAGCAAGTTCCGCTCGAAGAGCAAGAACTGCCCTTATAACGGCTGGAATGTCAAAGGCAAAGTAGAATACACAATTGTCGGCGGCGAAGTGAGATTTTCCTCACGGGAAAATTAACGTGCTGATAGTTGACGGCTATAATCTGCTGCGTGCTGTTCAGAATTTGTCAGAGCAAACGGTCGGTGTTACTGATACCCAAATCTGCCATATTATAAGCAGGTATTTGGGCATAACAAAAAAAAGAGGGGCGATTATTTTTGACGGTATCGGACCGAGAGACAAGAGCGGTTTTAACAATCTGGCAAACCTTGAAGTTGTTTTCTCCGGCAGAAACAAAGAGGCTGATGATGTAATTGAAAAACTTGTGCTGGTGAACTCGGCGCCGAGAAGTTTAACTGTTGTCAGCAGCGACAGGAGAATAAAAGCCGCGGCAGGCAGACGAAAGTCAACGGCGGTAAATTCAATTGATTTCTGGCTTGATATGCTCAAGACAATTGACAAAAAAACAAAGAAAAAATCTGAACCGCCGGAGAAATATCTCGGTATTTCAGAAAGCGAAACAGAATACTGGTTAAGAGTATTTGGATTGTTAAAATGAGAATCTGCTTGAATTGAAAAAGTCTTAATGCTACAAATAGAATTAATGTTTTATCCGTAGAAACTCTAAATTTATGTCCTGTTTAGAAAAGCTCAAATTTGAAATACCTGAACCACAAACCGGTGAAAGGCCTGTAGATTATGCCTATCGGCTTGGAGAGTTATATTGTCTAAACAGTTCTGCTGAAAAAAAGAAAGAAAACGGTCAGTATTTTACGCCGGTGGAAATAGCCGATTTAATGGCGAGACAAATTACGCAGAAAAATGATACCGTAAGGATACTTGACCCCGGAGCAGGTACCGGCATACTTGGATGTGCATTATGCGAGCATTTGGCTTCCCAACCACAACCCCCTGTTAAAATCGAGCTTATTTCTTATGAAACCGACAAAGAGATATTGTACCCTCTGAAAAAAGCGGTTGTTTTTTTAAAACAATACATTGAGAAAAAGGGGCTTTCTTTTGATTTTCAAATAAAAGAAGAAGATTTCATATTAAAATATGCACATAATATTCAAAATACTCCTTCGTTTTTCAACCAGAATAAAGAAGAAACAAAATACGACATCTGTATATCTAATCCTCCTTATTTTAAACTTTCAAAAGCAGACCCAAGAGCATTTGCGGCATCAGATATTGTTCATGGCCAGCCAAATATCTATTCTCTTTTTATGGCGACAGCCATATCTGTGCTAAAAACCGGTGGAGAGATGATTTTTATCACCCCGCGAAGTTTTACATCCGGCAACTATTTCAGATTATTCAGGGAAAAATTCTTAAAACTGGCAAAACCGGAATTTATTCATTTATTTGACTCAAGAAAAGACACCTTTAAAAAAGATGGCGTTTTACAGGAAAACATCATCCTCAAGGCAAAACGCTTAGATAACTGGCAAGCCGACCCTGCGAAACATTCAATTGTCATATCTTCCTGCGGCGGAATAAACGACATTGAATCGGCCATAAAAACGGAAATACCATTGACGGATGTTGTGGATTTAAGCACCAATAATAAAATATTGAAAGTCCCAAACCTCAGCAATGGGGAAAACATATTCGTGAAATTTGGTTCATTCCATGGAACACTAAAAGAATATGAACTTAAAATATCAACCGGCCCGGTTGTTGCTTTTAGGGCTGAAAAATTCTTCTGCGAAGAAAATATAAAACAGGAAAATCCTGTTCCTCTTTTATGGCTGCATAATCTCAAAGCAATGAAAATCACATGGCCTTTATATAAAAAGGGAAAATTACAATACATTAAAAACACTCCGGAATCTTCGCCTCTATTGATAAAAAATAACAACTATGTTCTCTTGAGAAGATTCAGCACAAAAGAAGAACCTCGCAGATTAGTAGCGTCTCCATTTATTGGCAGGCTTTATCCTTATGACTATATCGGTCTGGAAAATCACATCAATTATATACACAAACCCAATGGTGTTTTAAAGGAAGAGGAAGCGTGGGGGCTTGCTGTTTTATATAATAGTTCCTACTACGACAACTACTTCAGGGATTTAAACGGCAGCACACAAGTTAGTGCAACGGAAATAAATTCCATCCCCCTGCCGCCATTAGAAGTAATCGTAGAAATCGGAAAAATGGCCATGTCGAATGCGGAGGCCTTAAATGATATAGACTTACTGGCTGATATTGCCTTTAATGAAGCGACTAACACTGAAGGAGTTCTGGTCAATGTCTAAAATTACTGATGCACGACAAATCCTGAGAGATTTGGGACTTCCAAAAGAACAGCAAAACGAAATGTCGGCATTAACATTACTGGCTTTATGCGGCATTATGCAAAAAACTCAATGGAGCAAAGCATCACAAAAAAGTATGACCGTTACCAAGGGAATAATGACTTTTGCATCTGAACAGTATGGTAAACATTATGCTCCTAACACACGAGAAACTTTCAGAAGACACGTTTTACATCAATTTGTGCAGGCAAAGATAGCAGATTATAACCCGGACAATCCAAAATTACCGACAAACAGCCCTAAAGCTCATTACGCAATTTCCACAACAGCCTTAAATATCATCAAACAATGGAAAAGTAAAAAATGGCGAACAATGTGTGATGACTTCAAGGTTAAGAATGGTAATTTATCAGAAATATATCAAGGCAAGAGAGAATTTATTACAACGCCTGTAAATTTAGATGGAAAGATATTAAAGCTGTCTCCCGGTAAGCACAATGAGGTACAAATTGCAGTTATAAAGGAATTTGCTCCACGTTTTGCACCTGCCGCAAAAATCATGTATTTTGGAGATACTGCGAACAAAAATCTGTATTTCAACAATGAACTTGTTGAAGAATTAAATTTGGAATTAAACAAACACGATAAACTGCCTGATATAGTATTATATGACACAAAACAAAAATGGCTGTTCCTGATTGAAGTTGTAACTTCTCACGGACCAATGTCAGCAAAAAGAGTTTTTGAACTCAAAAAAATATTATCAAGCAGTTCTCGTGGGCTCGTTTTTGTCAGCGCCTTCCCAAATTTTGAAGCATTTAGAAAACATCTTAAAGACATTGCATGGGAAACTGAAGTGTGGATTGCAGAAATTCCAGACCATTTAATCCATTACAATGGCCATAAATTTTTAGGTCCTTATTAAAATAATGAAAATTGTTGAAAAAATAAAAAATTTAGATGTTGAATTTACCGCCCCGCCTTCGAAGGCGCATACGTTAAGGGCATTGGCGATTGCAGGGCTGGCAGAAGGACAGACTATAATCAATAACCCCCTGCTGGCTGATGACCAGCATAATATGATTGGCTGTTTGAGACAGTTGGGAATTGATGTTCAATTGAGAGACAAACAAATCATCGTAAATGGCGGCGGCGGAAAGTTTTCCCCTGTCGGCGGCGAATTAAATGTCGGCGAGTCCGGCGTAACAATGAACTTCCTCACAGCAGCGGCCTGCCTTTGCGGCAAAGCTGTAATTCTGACAGGTTCGGCAAGGATTCAGGAAAGGCCTGTTGACCAGCTTGTTGACGGACTGCGGCAGCTTGGATGCAAAATAGATTATCTGAAAAATGAAGGGTGTGTGCCTGTAAAAATTTACGGCGGAGGCATAAAAGGCGGCACTGCAAAAATGCTCGGACAACGTACTTCGCAGTATTTCAGCGCATTAGTAATTTCGGCGGCTTTGGCGCAGAACAATTGTCTGATTGAATGCACTGATGATATGACCGAGCGGCCATATTTCGATATAAGCATCGATATGATGGCCAAATTCGGCGGCAAAGCGGAAAATATAAATTACAAAAAAATCATCGTACCAGGCAGACAAAAATATATCGGCAGAGAAATAACCATCGAAGGCGACCATAGCAGCGCATCGTTTTTCTTCCTGGCAGCGGCGATTTGCAAGGCACAAATAAATATCAAAGGCCTGCAAAAAGACAGCAAACAGGGAGATAAAGCCTTTGTTGATTTACTGGCAAAAATGGGCTGCGAAGTTGCATACTCCGAAAATTCGATTCTGCTAAAAGGCGGGGAACTGAAACCTATCGAGCAGGATATGAGCAATATCCCGGATTTGGTTCCACCAATTGCAGTGGCGGCGGGATTCGCAAAAGGGACAAGCAAATTTACGAATATCGGGCATTTGCGGCATAAGGAATGCGACAGATTGGCTGTGGTGGCGGATGAATTGAGCAAAATGGGAATAAAAGCGTTTTGCGATGACGACAGTTTAACCGTCATCGGCAATTCTGCAGGGGCAAATGGAGCGGCAATCGACCCGCACAACGACCACAGAATCGCTATGAGTTTCGCAGCGGCAGGTCTTGTCGTCGGCAATCAGCGAATCGACAACGAAAAATGCGTCGGCAAGTCTTTCCCCGATTTTTGGGAAAAGTTTGAAATTTTTCAGTAAATGATGTATATCAGACGCGGTTAAATTAAAAGGATTATGAAATGATAGGTTGTCATTTTGGAAGAATGTTTCAGGTTTCTGTGGCCGGCGGGTCGTATCAGGACGGTCTAACAGCCGTTGTTCAGGGACTGCCCCCTGCTATGGCGATAACCGAACAGGAAATTTACGGCGACTTGCTCCTTCGCAAGCCTGGCGCAGATGAACTTAGTTCGCCTCGAAAAGAGCCTGATTTGCCGATAATTTACACCGGCATAAACGCCGCTGATACCGTCGAAAACGCGGGCAATAAGGGACTAACCAACGGCACACCTCTTACAATTCTGATTCCAAATCTCGACAGACATTTTGTCCACATAAAACAATATCAAGATACTAACCGCACACCACGGCCGGGACACGCTTCCTATGCCTCATTTATAAAATATGGTGCATCGGACGATTCCATCGGAGCGGGCATCTTCAGCGGCAGATATACCTCGACAATCGTCGCGGCAGGCTATCTTGCCAAAAAGGTTTTGAAAAAATGCGGCATTGAAGTATTCAGCTTTGTAAGAGAGCTTGCCTCTGTTCGGCTGAGCGACATCGACTACGCACAGGCTTTCAAAGCCACTGAAAACTATAAAAAAATGCGACGCGACCTTGACCCGTTCTATCAGGAAATCTATGTAAAAGGCAGAATAACAGGCGAAATGCGTTTCCTTGAAAAAATGGCGGTCTTTGCACAGATTGAAAATGAAATTGATAAAATTCGCGATAAAGCTACTAAAACAAGCTACGAAAAGATAAAAGAAAAATACGGCGTTCACCATATTCTCAATTGCCCGGATATAAAAACGGCAGAAGAAATGGTTAAGGCCTGCAATAAAATCTCCGCCACCGGAGACTCGGCAGGTGGTATCGTCGAAGTGGTTGTTCGCGGCGCACCAATTGGTTTGGGCGAGCCTGTGTTCGATAAGCTCGACGGCCAATTAGGCAAAATGCTCGGTATCGGCGCTGTCAAGGGCGTTGAAATCGGAGCTGGCTTCGGCGTAAGAAATATGACCGGCTCACAGAGCAACGACCAGATGCACGCGGAAAACAGAAAAGTTATTTTCGATTCCAACAACGCGGGCGGAATCACCGGCGGACTTTCGACAGGACAGGACATTGTGATAAAATTGGCGGTAAAAGGCACTCCGACAATAGATAAGCCGCAGCATACGATTGATAAATATACGCTTGAGAACAAGACTTTGGCTGCGATTACAAGACGAGACCCGACAATTGTCGCGAGAGTCTGGCCCGTTGCGGAAAACTATACCGCGATGATTATCCTTGATAACCTGATGGCACACTACGGCTATCAGGCAATCAAGGGAAAATTTGAATAAATATAAACAGCGAAGATAAATACAAAAAAAGCCGCTTTTAAAGGCGGCTTTTTTTGTCAAATATAAGAATCACAATGATTACAATTATTCCAGCGGGGCAAAGTATTCTCTTTCAGACTCGTCCTGCAGGATAATGCTTGGTTTTACCAATACGAGCAGAATGTCCTGGTCCTTTACTTTACTTCTGTTGCTGAAAAGTCTGCCAATGATGGGTGTCTTTGAAAGGCCCGGAACACCCGCTTCCTTGTTAATCTCTGCACCGAGCTTCTGGCCGCCGATTAGCAGTGTTCCGCCATCAGGTACGCTCACGCGGGTCTTCACCTCGGCGACTTCCAGAGTAGGCAAACTAATGGGGAACGAGTCGCCAGACGTGGGAGAGAAAACATCGAACGTTGTGAGGTTGGCTTTGGTATAGTTTGTGCTTATTTCGAGTATAACATATTTTTTATCCGCACTTATTGTCGGCGTAACATTCAGCACAACGCCGCCTGTAACAGTATCCGTCGTCGGGTCTGCGATAACTCTTGTCGGTCCGGTAGCTCCGGATGGGGTGGTGCCGGTTATATCCTGAAAATCATAATCCGAAACATAAGCTTCTTCCTTTGATACCCTCATAGAGGCCGATTCGCCGCTAAGAACGGTAACTCTCGGAGCTGTCAGCATCTTAGCATCCCTGTGAGCCTGCGTAGCTCTTAAGAAGAAAGATAATGACAAATCATCAAGAATGGAACCATAATCAAAGCCGCTGGGATCTGCAGTAATAGCTGGAGATCCGCCAGCCAGGCTTCCAGGGACTCCTGTTTCTCCGGCAGTGGGTGCTGCAAGACTATAAGAATTTTGCTGTAATGTTATCGCACCGAATTTCCCGAATCCATTGGGCATATTTATAGCCATATTGAGGCCGATATCCTCAAGAAAGTTTTCTGTCACAAACAGGAATCTTGCCTCAATGGATACCTGCTGGCCGAGCGATTCTCGCAGGCCGACCGTAAGCAGTTCCTGAATCTGTTCGTGAACCTGTGGGGTTTGGCTTATAACAAGCCTGTTGCCGTGAGAACTTATAGTTCCCTCGCCACCGTTAATCAGCCATGTATCGGGAGCAACGGTTTCCTGTATCATTTGAATTATGGTGCCGGAATTCTCCGTACGCGCCTGCTTCGTCTGGTCTGCGCTGGCGTTATCGGTATTCTGACTGGTACGTGAATCTTCCTCTGTGGTCAGGTTGGCGCGATAATTTGCCGGCGTGCCGATAAGCTCGGTGATATCATAAGCGTGGGTAACTAATTTATTAGGAAGCGATTCTTTCGTCGCTACCGTTATAATTCCATCATCAATAATATAGTCGATTTTCGTAACGCCTCCGGAGATGGAATCAAGCAATTCCTTAAGTCCTTTGCCGACAGGAATACCGTTAAGTCCCTGCATACCGATTACCGTATCCCGCTCGATATATGCGTTTTCCTCAAGGTCTTTCCAGCGGACAACTATTTTTAGCGGCGGCTCAACTGAGTCCCTGATTTTTTCGATCGCCTCGTTTAACGTCATATCAGGCGTAAGGCCCGTCAAATCTACCGGCGTTTCAAGCACTTTATAAACAGCGGCATCCGTAGCGGAAAGCCCCGTTATGGTCGTCGCTTTTCTTTTTGCGGCTATGTCCTGCCAATTCTTCGGATAGGTCATCAGGCCTGCGTGCGGAATCATAGACTCCTGGTTATCGACAAACAGCTTCTCTTCTTCCTTGCCCATTTCTTTTCTAACTTCAAGCTGTCTGCGAAGATTGATAATATCCTCAAGCGTCCCTTTGGTTCTAAGTGCCTCGCGATTCAGCGGGTCAATTACCAAAAGCGTTTCAACCTGCGCTAACGCCTCCTGATAACGCTGCTGTTCCTGATACTCCGCTGCGTGTGTCATCAGGTCTTGTATTCTCTTTTGTCTATCGGCGGCTTGCTGGGTTCTGAGCTTTTCCTGTGAAGTTTGCGCCTCAGCCTTTGCCTTTTCCGCTTTTTGTGCCTCAATTTCCGTTTGCTTCGTATTCACTTCCTGCAAAAGCTGGCTGAGCGTCGCTGTATATTGCGAATAATCCGTCTCGCCGAGCAGGAGTTTGTTTCTTTCAACAACGCTCGTAGCGTTGGAAATCTCATCTTTTGCTTTGGCAAATTCCTCTTTATCAGCGTATTCCTTCACTCTGGCGACAGCTTCATTAACTATCGACTTGGTGTAGCTCTGCTGAATCCGCTGTTTCTGCTTAACGACTTCAATATAATCTTCCTTTGTCTCTTCCATTTCTGATGCCTGATTTTCAGGTTTCAGAGGCTGGGGCTGTGAGATAGTATTTTCACCAACGGTACTATTAACATCTGATTCAGGCGTAGGCACTGGCGCAGGCATAATGAATTGCTCATTAACATCCGTCTGAACGGAAACTGCCGGCGGCAAATTAGGAGACGCCTGCTGAACATCACAGGGGTCTACTGGTACAAATTTAACCTGCTGATTATTGACATCAATATCATTGACATTGTTCGGCTCGGTCTGTGTAGGTATTTGAATCGGTTCGGAAACGACAACTCCGGGAGTCTGCTGAATAGGCTGAGCCGGCTGTACCGGTTGAGTTTTCGGAGATGCATCAGGAACCGCAGATGTTTGAGAATTTAATTTGCCAAGCAGTTCATCAAGCCTGGCAGCATCTGATGCGACAAGGTACTCTTTATATACTGCGGCTTTGTTAATAGTTATCTTTGCCGCATCGTACGTGCCTCTTCGGTACTGCTCACTACCGACATCGAGCAATTGTTTGCCCGTCTGCCTGAGTGCCTGAATTTTTGCAGTATCCTGTTCTGCCGCAGAGACAGACGAAACCACAGGCAAAGATATTATGATTGCCATTAAAATAATAAACAAACGCAATTTTGCTCTTGATATACCCATCAACACTGGTAAACTCCTGTTCACTAAGGACAAAATAACAGCCGTTTCAAAATGCCCCATTTACTTAACTGTTCGGTTCGACATATCTTACTAATTCTACGACTGTTGCTAAGTTTGACCATTTTAACATAAAAACCAACATTTTTCAAGATAATTATTTAGGGACGACAACTTAGCAGCTCCGAACTTTTATAATTAGCATTTCAAAGAAATATACACTATCATCATCGGTAATAATTGCCCATGGCTGAAACTCAATTTAGGAGCAAAAATTAAAAAAAATGTTATTTTTAAAAAATTAAATAAAACTTATAACCTATTACAAATACTAAACTTATGAAAAAAACAGCAAATATTACGCCTGCTTTAGGAATCGCCCTTGAGACCAGTGGACGGATTGGCTCTGTATCAATAGGAACAGGAGAAAAATTATCGGACGAAAAAACATTCTCCGCCCCGCTTCGACACAGTGCTGAATTATTTGACACAATAATTGAGTTATTAAAAACATCAAATAGACAGGCAAAACAGATAAATAATATCTATATTTCTATAGGTCCTGGCAGTTTTACGGGCATAAGAATCTCCGTTGCTGTGGCAAAAATGCTGGCTCTTGCGGCTGAAAGTAAGATTGTTGCGGTCAGCACAACTGATGCGATGGCTTTGAATGTTGCCGATGATAGTATAAATAGGATTGCCACTGTGATAGATGCAAAGAGAAATCAATTCTTCATCGCGGTATTTGAAAAGCAAGCCGACCAATGGCAAAAAATATTATCGGACAGTATGATGGCCGCTGAAGAATTTAAAAGCCAATTTGATAATTCTGAAAAACCAATTTGGCTTTTAGGCGAGGGGCTGCTTTATTACGCAAACAAATTTGAGTCCGATAACATAAGGATATTGGATAGTTCCTACTGGTCGCCCAGAGCTGGAAATGTTTTCAGAATTGGCGTAAAAATGGCGGCGGAAAAAAAATTCGCCGACCCGGTCAGCCTTGTGCCTTTTTATATTCGCAAACCAGAAGCCGAAGAAAACTGGGATAAAAACAAATCAGCTTAATCTGCTGCCTGACCAAAAAGCGTAAGTGCACTTGAGCGAATGATTTTCACATCCGCAAACTTACCTGCCAAATCGGCCAAGCCCTCGAAAACAACTATGCAATCCCCTGCCGTCCTGCCGATTAACTGCGGCAGTTTTTCACCATCGATGCCATCAAGATGAGATTTTTTGCTTGTGCCTTCGACCAAAACTTTTACCGTTTTTCCGATAAAAGATTTATTAAATTCTTCGCTGACTGCTTCCTGAACGGCGAGCAGTTCGATGTTCCTCTGCTTTTTAATTTCCATAGGCACATCATCAACTAATTTTTCATCAGCCCTTGTGCCGGGACGGTTGGAGTATTTAAAAATAAAACTGTTTTTGTATTGAGCCTTTCGGATAAGTTCCGCGCTCTTTTGAAAATCTCCATCCGTTTCGCCGCAGAAGCCGACGATAAAATCGCCCGCAATCGCAATATCCGGCACGATTCGCCTGGCTCTGTCCAAAATCGCCAGATATTCATCAGCAGTATAATGCCTGTTCATCGCTTTCAAAATCCTGTCCGAGCCGCTCTGCGCAGGAATGTGCAAATATCGGCAGACCTTTGGCAAATCAACCATCGCCTGAAAAATTCTTTCGTCAAAATCTTTCGGATAGCAGGTAACAAATTTAATCCAGTCAATGCCTTCTATTTTGCTCACTTCATAAAGCAAATCGGCAAATGAAACGCCGTTATAAATGTATGAATTTACCGTTTGCCCCAAAAGTGTAATTTGTTTTGTGCCCGCATCGGCGAGTTTTTTTATCTGTTCAATGATTTTTTCAGGCGGTCTTGAAACCTCCGGCCCGCGAACATAAGGCACAACGCAATAGGAACAGAAATTATCGCAGCCGTGCATTACGCGAACAAACGCCTGCGAAGGCAAATTATTCTCGGCAGAATCATTATTCTGTTCAAAATCGTCCAGACTGCCCAAATCATCCGGCAGAGGTTTATGCCTGATGTTTTCGCTTACAGATTTTTGTTTTTTTGTATGGTCAATAGCATTGTTCACGAGATTGACAAGTTCCGGTATCTGCAAAGGCCCGCAAACTATATTAACCACTTCGTATTTTAGCAGGTTATCTTTGCATCGCTGCGCCATACAGCCGAAAACCGCTACAACCAGTTCTTTGCGAGTTTTTTTAATATGCTTTAAATGCCCCAGCAATGATAACACCCGTTCTTCAGCGTGTCCGCGAACAGAGCAGGTATTGACAAGCACAACATCAGCATCAATCGGCGTATCGACCAATTCAAAACCAGCCTGCGAAAATGAATTAGCAACCAGATTACTGTCAAGCTTATTCATTTGACAACCAAATGTTTTAATATGCGCTTTCATAACGCTTACATTTTGCCCCATTTGGTAATAACTTCGACAGTAATGATAAGGCCAAAAACAATAAATATACCTGCGGAAATATATTTTATGACTTTTTCA